>Ga0172371_10001627_pt1 | contig 35772 bp, 36 predicted proteins | sample Lak12m_FD_114543 | JGI IMG/M metagenome (GOLD analysis project Ga0172371, IMG submission 114543) | Freshwater microbial communities from Kabuno Bay, South-Kivu, Congo - kab_022012_12m | ecosystem: Environmental > Aquatic > Freshwater > Lake | place: Democratic Republic of the Congo: South-Kivu... | reverse complement strand
TATCTTCCAATTCCCTCAAAGACTTAAGCCTGTATAAATCAAAGTGGCACAACGCCACGTTTCTGCGCCTGACGGCTCTATTTTTTGCGCCTCTTCTGCTCGCAGAATAAATCTTCAGGATAACGAAGCTGGGGCTGTTGACTTTACTTTTTAAGCCCAGTCCGGCTGCCAAGCCTTTGACAAAAGTAGTCTTGCCGCTTCCCAGGTCGCCAAAAAGCCCTATAGTATCGCCTTTTTTCAATGAGCCCGCGATTCTTTTGGCTAACTCAATCGTATCTTTTGCCGAATAAGAATTAAAAATAATTTTTCTCATACTTAAAAATGGAGGAAGCCTTTGGGCTCGATCTTTGATAATTTATTTTTCCGGTTAACTAAATATATCCCGGGCTTATCCTTGATTATCTTACCGATGAAACTTAAGGGAAAACTAATTCTTTTGTTTCTTATTTTACCGAGCAAAATCTCTCCCGCGTCTTCTGCGATTGTAAAAAGCAGCTCAAAATCCTCGCCCATATTTAAAGACTCCTCTAAACTCCTGGAATCTCTGTGCCTGGGAATAAGATTTTCGAATATAACCGCGCCGACATTGCTTTCCTTTAATATACGCCATAAATCCAGGGCTAATCCGTCGGATATATCTATCATTGAATTTATCCTGAAGTTATCCGCCAAAAACTTCGCTTCTTTTACGCGCGGCATGAACTTTAAATGCCTGCCGTAAATGGAGCCTCCTAATTTTCCGGTCACAAAAATATAATCGCCTGCCTTTGCGCCGCTTCTTGAAACGAGTTTCTTCGGTTCGACAAAACCCAACATGCAAATATCTATTGTTAACTTGTCAGAGGCGTTAGTATCTCCGCCGATAATATCAACTGAAAACATTCTGGCCGCTTTTTTTATTCCTTTTAAAAGCCTATCTATGTCTTTAGGCTTAAGCCTTGCGGGAATACCTAAAGACAATAAGGCAAAACGAGGCTCGCCGGCCATAGCCGCAATATCGCTCAAGGAAGACGACATCGCCTTATAGCCTACGCCGCTGAGGTCATCCGTCTTTTTAAAATGCCTGCCCTCGATAAGCATATCGCAGGTACTCAGCAAATGTTTCCCTTTGCCTATTCGAATTACTGCCGCATCATCTCCGATGCCTTTAACGATAAAAGGATTGCTGGTTTTGAATGCCCTGCTAAAACAATTTATCAATCCTAATTCGGTTATTCTATTGCGCTTATTTGCAGCCATCCATAACCTTTCTTATATTTTTTATATACGGAGGCTTGATTATTCCTTTCTCAGTTATAAACGCAGTCACCAACTTCGCGTCCGTAACATCAAAAGCGGGATTAAACACGCCTATGCCGCTTGGCGCTATGGGCTTCTTAAAATAAAATTTTGTAATTTCATCCTCATCCCTGAACTCTATGGGAATATCCCTCCCGCTATGCAGTCTCTTATCAAAAGTTGACAGAGGCGCGACCGCATAAAAAGGAATTTTATGCAATTTAGCCAGCGCAGCGATACTGTATGTGCCTATCTTATTGGCAAAATCTCCGTTCATGGTAACCCTGTCCGCTCCCACGAATATCTTCTTTATAACTCCTTTTTTCATAAGCGATGCTGCCATGCTGTCGCAGATTAAAGTTGTCTTGATGCCTTTTTGCTTCAATTCCCATGCGGTTATCCTGGCGCCCTGCAGCAGCGGCCTCGTCTCGCAGGCAAATACCTGAAATTTTCTGCCGCGCTCTTTGGCTTTGAAAAATACCCCCAGCGCGGTGCCATAACCAGAAGTAGCCATTCCGCCGGCATTGCAAATAGTAAGGCATCCGTCGCCATTCTTTATCAAACCTAATGCGGACTCTGCCATGCGCCGGCACCTATCCTGGTCGTCGCGCATAATCTGAACGGCTTTCTTGTATATAAGTCCTTTGAGCCTGGCTGACGATAAATTGAAATTATCCAGCACTTCCCGCCTGATTTCTTCCAGCGCCCAACGCAGGTTAACAGCCGTAGGCCTTGAGCTGAATAAATAACGTATAACTTTATCCAGCCTTTTAATGAAATTATGCTTGTTCTCGGAATTAAAATTCTTTACGCCCAGATACAGCCCAAAAGCGGCTGCCACGCCGATTGCCGGCGCGCCCCTTATCTTCATCTTTTTTATGGCGTTGAATACATCCTTCTCATTGCGGCAATAAACATATTCTAATTTAAGAGGAAGTTTTCTCTGGTCTACAATCTTTACATGGTTTTTGAAATAAAATAAAGGAACGGTATTTTTCATTAGACACCCACTATTTTTAATAACAGACTTTTTTGGACTATTATCGCTTTGTAAGGGCATGCTTCCTGACAGCAGGCGCAGAGTATGCACTTATTGCAATCGATGAATGCCTTGCCTTTCTTAAGGCTTATAGCGCCCACAGGACAAGACGCGATGCATCTTTTACAGGATTGGCAAAGCTTCCTGGATACCCACATCCTGTGCCAGGCGAATTTCTTGGCTATTTTGAATAAAAACTCAGGCATACTGTAAATAAAACTCAAAGAAGGAAGTTTAAAATTACCGTCTATAAACTCCCCCAGGCTTTCTCCGACTAATTTTATTTTGTTGATGTCTGTTTCGCCCAACCCCCGGCTGGCTGCCTCTTTGGTGGTCAGTATGTCTTTTGGGAAGAGTCCCATTATCGTCGCCAATACGCTGTCGACAGCCACCGCATCCTGGCTAGCCAGTATCAATCCCATATCTTTCCTTGTGCCGGAGGAACCCGGGCCTTCACCTTCCATAGCGACTATTCCGTCGACAATATTCAATACGGGCTTTGCCGCCTCAAATATATCCACAACTTTTTTTGAGAAATTACGCACCTTAAAATAATCTTTATGCAATTTCGTTTTATGCACTCCCATTACCACGCCGAACATATTTTTAATAGCCCCCGTTAAAGTAGTAAAGCTATGTGTCTTGAATTTAGGCACATTAATTATATAATCGCAGCGTTCAATCCAGTCCGTAATCGGTACGCCGTCCCTTAGGACGGCTTTATCAAAATAGGCAAGGCTTACATTCTGGCGCAGGCAAACTTCCTTCATCCCTGTAGCCTCATAGACATTATCAACATTCAGCCTCTGCCCGATTACCCCGGGAGAATCCCCTAAATAAATCTCGGCGTTTGTTTTTTTAACCAGAGAAATAACCGCCTCCACAACCTGCGGATGAGTTGTTATACAATCCTCTGGTTTTGAATCCGTTAAAAGGTTGGGTTTGATAAGGACTTTTGAATTCGGCTTGATAATCTTTTCTATGCCGCCGAGGAGGCTCAGCGCCCTGTTTAACGCCGCATCCACTTCCCGCGCGTCATAAGTCTGGCATTTTACTAATGCTACCCTGCTATCCATTTAATTTGAAAAACCTTTCTGCGTTACGCGTGGTTACATCGGATATTTCATCGAAGGCAGTATTCTTAAGCAAAGCTATCTCCTGGGCGACAAGATAAACATACGAAGGCTCATTGCGCTGGCTCCTATATTTCTGCGGAGCCAAGTAAGGAGAATCTGTTTCCAGCATAATCCTATCCAAAGGCACTTCTTTTACCAAATCCTTTAACTTAACCGCATTAGGATAAGTTATATTTGCCGTAAAAGAAAACATGGCGCCCAAACCAAAACACTTGTCAAAAAAATCCTGCGTTCCGGAGAAACAATGGAATACTACTCTGCTGAAATCATCCAATTCGTCCTTTAGTATTCCATAAGTATCATCTTCACTCTCGCGGCAGTGCACAACCAAGGGCAGGTTAAGTTTCCTGGCAATGCCAATAAAATACCTGAATATTTCTTTCTGGGAGTTTTTTGCCGACAGATTCCTGTAATAATCCAAGCCGACTTCTCCGATAGCGACGAGCTTTCTATTCCCAAACAGACTCTCAAACTGCGCTTTCAAAGCCGGTTCTCTCCTGTATTTGTCGAACTTTTCTGCATAGTGCGGATGCTGGCCCACGCTAAAAAAAATATTATCAAACCTATCGGATAATTCTCTGGATTTAACGGATGATTCTATGCTCGAGCCGACGTTAACCAGGTATTTTACCTTGTTGTCTGCGGCTCTTTTGATAACAGCGTCTCTGTCGCTGTCAAATTGGGGAAAGTCTAAATGACAATGAGTATCTATTAACATCAGTCAACCCTTCGGAATACCTCAATAGTAAACATCAAAGCTTGCTTTCTATATATCTCCCCCTCAGGGTTGACACTGAGAGCGACAAGCCCTTTATTGCCCTTCTTAACCTTTATCTCTTTATCCATCATTAAGCCCTTCGGACCTACAGTTCTAAATTACCAAATGCCAAATATTAAGGCTTATCGCCGAATGTGTCAAGGCGCGGAAAAAGCGGAGCGGCTTTTTCTATCTTATCCTTCTTTATCTGCTGTCTTATCTTGGCGGCTGTATCCGGCATAAAAGGATAAATCTCATAGGAAACTTTTTTGATTGACTCTATTAGGACAAATAAAAATTCTTTGAGTTCCTTGTCTTTGTTTTCTTTAGCCAAACTCCAGGGCTTTGTTTGTTCTATGTATTTATTTGCTAAATTTATCACAGACCATATTTCCGACAATGCCGAGGAAAAATCCAATCCGGACATTGCCTTTGCAATACGGCCATCCAGGCCTTCTAAAGACTGCATTATGTGATTTTGAGACACGGATTTCAAATCAATCTTTGCCGGTAATTTACCGTCTAAATATTTCTCAACCATAGTTAAAGTCCTATATACAAGGTTTCCCAAATCATTGGCCAAATCTGCATTGAAGCGCTTCTTCAACGCTTCCTCCTGAAACGTCCCGTCAAGGCCAAAAGGGACTTCTCTTAAAAGAAAATACCTGTAGGTATCCACGCCGTATTTCTTAACGATGTCTAATGGGTTCACAATGTTGCCTTTGGACTTGGACATCTTCTGAGCGTCTCCCTTTGACGAGGAAAGCCACCAGCCGTGCGCAAAAATCATCTTTGGCGGCTCAATGCCAAGGCTATGGAGTATAATCGGCCAGTATATGGCGTGTTGCCTCAAAATATCCTTGCCTATTAAATGCACGTCTGCCGGCCAAAACTTCTTGAATTTTTTCTCTTCATAAGAGAAACCCACGGCGCTTATATAATTTATAAGGGCATCAAACCAAACATATGTAACATGCCCGCTTGAGAATGGAACGGTAATGCCCCACGATAACCTTTCTTTGGGGCGGGAAATGCATAAATCGCAGAGTTTATTTCCTTCCAGAAAAGAAAGCACTTCATTATATCGAGACTGCGGCTTGATAAAATCAGGGCGCGACTTAATATAGTCTATCAGCCAATCCTGATATTTTGACAATTTGAAAAAGTAGTTCGATTCCAGGACATGTTCTACGTCTCTCTTGCAATCAGGGCATTTATCGTCTATGAGCTGATCCTTAGACCAAAATGATTCGCAAGGAACGCAGTACCAGCCTGAATACTCATCCTGGTAAACATCTCCCTGTTTATACAAATAATTAAGCACCCATTTTACAGTATCCTCGTGGCGCTTCTCTGTGGTCCTGATAAAATCGTCGTAACTGATATTCAGTTTTTGCCAGAGGTCTTTGAATACGCCTGCCATCTTTGTGGCGAAATCCAGAGAATCAATGCCTTCTGCCTGCGCAGCCTTTGCGATTTTCTGCCCGTGCTCGTCGGTGCCGGTAAGGAAATAAACGTCAAAACCTCTCTCCCTGTAAAAACGCGCCAAGACATCGCTGGCAATATTGGTATAGGAGTGGCCTATATGCGGCGAGGCATTTACATAGTATAAAGGAGTTGTGACATAAAACTTATTTTTCATCAAACTATTCCTTGGGTTTATATATTATCTCTACCTGGTGGCCTTCGCCGATATCGACCAGCACAGCACGCCGCAAGACATTCACGTTTACTACCCTTCCTTTTCCCTGGGGAGTATCTATTCTTTCGCCTTCCCTGGGAAGTTCCCTGCCTAATTGTTTATAACACTCGTGTTCATAAGAAAGGCAGCACATCAGCCTTCCGCATAGGCCAGATATTTTCGGCGGATTCAGCGGCAAGTTTTGCTCTTTTGCCATCTTAATGGTAACCGGTTCAAAATCCTTCAAAAACCTTGAGCAGCAGAGCTCCCTGCCGCAAGGCCCAAAGCCTCCAAACATCTTCGCCTCGTCTCTTACTCCAATCTGGCGCATCTCAATGCGCGCCCTGAATATCCTCGCCAAATCCTTGACGAGATTGCGGAAATCAATCCTGCCGTCGGCAGTAAAGTAAAAAAGGACTTTGCTGCGGTCAAAGGAATACTCACAGCCAACCAGTTTCATATCCAACTTATGTGCTTCTATTTTCTCGCAGCATGTAGAAAATGCCTCTTTGGCCTTTTTTCTATTGTCATCTATCTGCTTTAAATCATCGTTCGTAGCCAGGCGTATAACTGACTTTGTTTCGCCAGCCTCTTTTTCCTGCTGCACGGGTTCGCTGTTTATTCTCCCATAATCCATGCCGCGCTCTGACTCTATGACGACATAATCGCCGACTTTGGTTTTCAAATCATTTATTTTATACCATGCGGTATCATTCGAATCTCTCAAACTTATCTGCACTATCTCCATAAATCTGCCCTCATCTTTGAAAGCGCAAGCTTTACATTTATGTTAGAGTTAATTAAATATTTGGTATTGGCAACAACTGCTATATTCCTTACCAATTCCTCATCGCCATATTGAGCGTTTAATTTTGCTAAATCTTCTTTTTTATCTATATTAATTAAAGGCGCGCTCAAGCCTCTTTTAAGAACCAGCAAATCCCTAAACCATGCCAAAAGCATATCCAATAAAAGCCCCATATCTCTGCGCATTTTAGTTTTATCTTTTATGCTGAACTCCTCCATCCTAAAAAAAGAAAATTTCTTAAAATATACGGAATTAAGAATATGGCTCCTTTTCTCAAACAAGTCTTCTCTCATATCTTTGAATTCCAACGCTTTCCCAGGGCTTCCTTCGGCTAAATAACTTATAAAATGCGCGTGCAGCAAAGGAATTTTGTGTTTCTGTATCAAAATATCCCTGATGGTAGACTCATCAAGAGAATTAAATATGACCTTCTGGCAGCGCGAACTTATCGTGGGAAGCAACGCTGCCAAATCATTTACTGTAAGGATAATGATGGAATCTTTTGTAGGCTCCTCCAACGTCTTGAGCAGTGCATTGGAAGATTCTTCCGTCAGATCCTGTGCATCGCATATAATAAAGAACTTTTTCTCTGCTTCATACGGCCTAAGATATATATATTTTTCTATTTCTCTTGCCTGGGCTATGGTGATGGAACTGTTTACAGGCCTAAACCAGTGGACGTCAGGATGCTGTTCAGATTCTATCTTCCTGCATGAAACGCAGGCGTCGCAGGCGTCCGATGCCGCATCCTGGCAATTTACAAGCTTGGCAAATTCTTTTGCCAGCTTTGACCTGCCTGTTCCTTCTTTACCTACAAATACATACGCTCCGGAAAGCCTGTCCGCTTCATAGGAAGATAACAGGAAATTAACTATATGGTCCTGTCCGATTATTTCTTTAAAAGACATTTGTCGATGATATCGCGTATCTCAGTCTGCGTAGAAAAAACATTGTCCCTGACGCGGACGACTTTTATGCGCTGCGGATATTTTTTTGCCAGCGTTAAATATCCCCTTCTTACTTTATTATGGTAATGCTCGGAACGCAACTCTATCCTGTCTTTAATATGATTCTGCTTAAACAAACTCTCTTTGTTGCCTAAATCCAATAAAATAGTGACATTCGGGTTTATACCACTGGTGGCAAATTTTCCTATTTTATTTATCAAGCCTATATCCATACCCAAGCCGTAACCCTGATAAACAACAGTAGAATCTAGGAACCTGTCGCAGATGACAATCTTGCCTTTTTTTAACGCGGGTAGTATTGTTTCTTCGACAATCTGCGAACGCGCAGCCATATACAAAAGCATTTCTGTGGCGTGGGAAATATGCGTATTCTTTTTATCCAGCAGCATCTTCCTTATCTTCTCGCCCAAAGAAGTGGTGCCCGGCTCCCTGATAAAGATGCAGGGAAAACCCTTTGCTGATAAATATTTCTTAAGCAGTTTTGCCTGGGTGCTCTTGCCGCTCTTTTCCGGCCCTTCGAATGTAATAAACTTGCCTTTCATAATTATATTCTGGTGATAGTCACGCCAAAACTCGTATCGTTTGACCTGAGACCAAACTCTCGAGTCCAGCCGCTCCTTATTTCATCTGCTCTTTTGTAATTGCCTTCTTTCTTGGACTTCTCCCTTTCAGCCTGTTGCTTAATAACCTCTGATGGTAATTTCAGCTGCGGTTTTATTCTCAAGCCAAAAATATTAAAGAAAATCTCCATCCTCTTTCTAGCGTACTTATAAGCGCTTCCCGTGAAACCAAACGCCAAATCTCTCAACTCAAATAAATGCCCTAAGGCCTGCGGCATGTTGAAATCGTTATCCATCGACTGTTCAAACTTATCGCATATGGCATCTATTTTGTCCTTGTCTTTACCGGAAAACTTCGGCAGGGCTTTTGGCTTCGTGACCAAATCTACCTTCTCGAAGAAATCGCTCAAACTCTTTTCCTGCTTTTTGCACTCCTCTATCTTTTCAGCTGTAAAATCTATAGGCTGTGAATAATGAACGGAAAGGAAAAATAATTTCAATAAATCCATATCTTTATCTTTGGCGAAATCCTTTATGGTGATAAAATTTCCCAGCGACTTGGACATTTTCTGGCCGTTGATGGTTAACAAGCCGTGGTGTATCCAGTATTTTGCGAATGGCTTGCCGGTTAATGCCTCAGATTGCGCGACTTCATTCTCATGATGGGGAAATACCAAATCTAATCCGCCTGCGTGTATATCTAAGGTATCGGCCTTTAGGAATTTACGGCTCATCACAGAACATTCGATATGCCAGCCCGGCCTTCCTTCTCCCCACGGGCTTTGCCATTTAGGCTCTCCGGGCTTGGATATTTTCCACAGAGCGAAATCCAAGGGGTCATTTTTTGTCTCGTCAGCTTCTTTTCTTACTCCGGTCAGCATCTGGTCTATGGTCTGCCCGGAAAGTTTTCCGTAGTCCTTAAACTTGCGCACGTTAAAATATACGCCGCTTTTTGTAACGTAGGCGTAACCTTTATCAATCAAACCCTGTATGTGCTTAATCATCTCGGGGATATTCTTGGTTGCCCTGGGCTCCTCTTTATCTTTATCTAAAATCCCTTTTCGCACGCCCAGCGAATCCAGGTCCTTATTGTAGCTATCAATATATTTCGCAACCAATTCATCCCATTTGACATTAAGTTCATTGGCGCGGTTTATGATTTTATCGTCGATATCAGTGATGTTGCGCACAAAATTAACCTTGTACTTCTTATATCCCAGATATCTTCTTATGACGTCGAAAATATAGAGGCTCCTGGCGTGGCCGATATGGCAGTCGTCATAGACGGTTACGCCGCAGGTATACATATTGACTTTTCCTGAAGCAAGCGGCGAGAACTCCTCTTTCTTTTTTGCAAGGGTATTATAAAGCGATAAGGGCATTACTTTTTTTCCAGACTATCTATGCGTTTTGTGAGTTCTTCTATTTTCTGATATATTGGGTCTATGATATGGATATGGTCTAATTTTTCCTCTGTCTTCTTGCCGTCCTGGCGCGTAAGCCTTGCCGGAACACCCACTGCCGTAGAATTGGGCGGGACATCCTTTATCACCACGGCATTTGCCCCCACGTAAGAATTGTCCCCGATAGAAATATCTCCCAGCACTTTTGCGCCCGCGCCTATTACAACATTATTGCCGATTGTGGGATGGCGCTTGCCTTTTTCTTTGCCTGTTCCGCCGAGGGTAACCCCCTGGTATAAAGTAACATTATCGCCGATTATGGCTGTTTCTCCTATTACAACGCCCATGCCGTGGTCGATAAAAAGACCTCTGCCGATACGGGCGCCAGGATGAATCTCAATGCCTGTAATAAACTTTGCAAATTGCGATATGAGTCTTGGTAAAAGAGTAATATTAAACCTAAGCAGAAAATGCGCAATTCTATAAAATATCAAAGCGTGCAAGCCCGAATACAAAAGTATAATCTCAAGATAGCCCTTTGCCGCAGGGTCTCTATCCTTAGTAGCTATGATCTCTCTATGGAAAAATATTGCGACGATAATAATCCAGACTGCGATAATAGCGAGAATCAAAACCATAATATTCAATAAGTAGGTCATTTTTTATGCCTCCTTCAATAAAACTACACAATATGCCGCAATGCCTTTACCAGAAAAAGACAAAATCCCTTCTGTGGTTTTTGCCTTTATGCCGATTAAATTTTTATCCAGAGCGATCATCTTGGAAATGCTGGCTTTAATCTTATTTGTAAAGGCTGCCAATTTGGGCTCATCAGCAATAATAATACAATCGATATTGACAGGACTAAATCTTTCGCGGCGCATTATACGTATAACTTCGCCTAACAGTAATCTGCTTGAGATATTTTTATGCCTGGGATCTGTGTCGGGAAAATACTGGCCGATATCTGGCTTAGACATTGCCCCCAGGAACGCATCGCATATGGCATGCAGTAAAACATCGGCGTCGGAATGGCCGTATAGCCCCATTTTATAGGCGATGTTTACGCCTCCCAACACCAGTTTTCTTTTCCTGCTGAAGCGGTGTATATCGAAACCTATGCCAATCTTTAAATTTTTATTCATGCTATTAATTATTCTTAATTATAGCCTTTGCCAAAACAAGATCATCGGGAGTAGTTATTTTTATATTTAAAGACGAACCTTTTACCAAAGCGACCCGGCGCCCCAACCGCTCCACCAAAAAAGAATCATCAGGCATATCGGCATTCTTGCCAGCCATATTATAAGCGCGGACAATCAGGCTTTTCTTGAATACCTGCGGCGTCTGTATCTCCCATACCTGCTCGCGCCTTAAAGTGCAATCAACTTCCAGACTTTCTGGTTTTATCCTTTTTATGGTCGATTTCAAAGGCACGCCTACTATGGCAGCGCCGCATTTCAAGGCCGCCTTTATTGCCTGAGTTATAGTCTTATTTTCTATGAAAGGCCTCGCGCCGTCGTGAATCAAAACCAAATCAGCATCTTTTACGCGCTCAAGCCCATTCTTGACGGATTGAGTCCGCGTCTTGCCTCCTTTGACTATCTCTTTAACCTTTTTGATTCTTTCGCGCTTCAGCAGATTCTCCAGCTTTTGTTTATACGCAGGATTAAATACAATTATGATTTCCTTGATTAAAGGATGGCTGGACAGTTTTTTAAGGGTGTGTATTATTATAGGTTTCTTATCTATTAAAACTAACGGCTTTAAAGTCTTAGTTTTTAATCTTAATCCCGATCCAGCCGCAGCTACGAGCGCAGTAACTTTCACTATTATTACTCCTGCGCGGGGGTCTTGGCAAAAATCATCTTGCCAGCTTGCGTCTGTAAAACAGACGTAACCGCAACGGATAAAGTCTTGCCTAGTAGTTTGCGGCCATTTTCCACTACCACCATCGTGCCGTCTTCCAAATAACCCACGCCCTGATTATACTCTTTGCCCTCTTTTATTATCTTTATCTCCAGGCTTTCTCCGGGCAATACTATCGCCTTTAAGGCATTGGACAGCTCATTGATATTCAGAATTTTTACACCCTGCAGGGTAGCGATACGATTAAGGTTATAGTCTACAGTTACAACTTTCGCCTCTAAGAGCTTTGCCAGCCTTATAAGTTTCGTGTCTACGTCGTGAATCTCAGGAAAATCTTCTTCTTGTATGGTAATGTTAATCTCGCGTTGTATATTCTGTAAAATTTCTATTCCTCTCTTGCCCCTCTGGCGCTTAATCGAATCGCTGGAATCAGCAATTGTCTGCAGTTCCTTTAAGACAAAACGCGGCACTATAATCTTTGCCTCCAGAAAATTAGTCTTGCAGACGTCAAGTATCCTGCCGTCGATTACGGCGCTGGTATCTAAAATCACCAGATCGGATATTTCGCCCTGCCTTTTTAATTTTACATAAGGAATAATTATATTGAATTCATCCCTGCCGCGCAGGCCCAATGCCGCGCCAAGATAACAGAATGAAAGAGTAAGAATTACGTTAGTTAAAGACCTCATTGATGCGTCAATAGGAAAAAGTATAAAAGCGTTGGACACAATCTTTGCCATAAGCATACCTAATAATAATCCGAATACCATGCTCGATAAGCCTCTTACAGATACACGCCTCATCATTACTTCCAACACTATGATGATGAAACTGAAACTAAAACCCATTGCCAACCCCATCAACCCTTCTCCGATTTCCATTCCGGCGCCATAACCCATAAGAGAACTGCCCACTATGAAGAATAACCTTACGAATAACAAAGTAACTTTCATATCAATTCTCCTTCCATAAGAATTTGAAAGCTTCTCTTAAACTCCCAAAAGTATGAAGCTTTAAATCAGCGGTCTCTTTGGCGTCCTTGACATTGCCTTGCGGGACAATCGCTTTTTTAAAACCTAACTTCACGCATTCTTTTAAACGTAAAGGCAAAGAAGTAACGGAACGTATCTCTCCTCCCAAACCAACCTCGCCTAAGATTATTAAATCCTTCGGGATAGCCTTGTCATAAAAACTGGACGTTATAGCGGTGGTTATCGCCAAGTCTGCCGCAGGATCGCTAATGTTAATGCCTCCGACTATATTTACAAAAACATCTTTGTCTTCCAATTTTAAGCCTATTCTTTTTTCTAATACCGCTACCAACAAATTTATGCGGTTGAAATCTATCCCCTGAGTCTTCCTCCTAACCATGCCAAATCCGGCTTTACAGACCAAAGACTGTATTTCTACCAATAGCGGCCGAGTCCCTTCCATCGTGGCAAAAATTACGCTGCCGGATATATTGCTCGTCCTCTCCGAAAGAAAATATTCCGACGGATTAGCCACTTCTATTAATCCCTGGCCAGACATCTCAAAAACACCCACCTCATTGGTTGAGCCAAAGCGGTTTTTCACAGCTCTAAGCATTCTGTAATTCGAAAACCTGTCGCCTTCAAAATATAAAACCGTATCCACGATATGTTCCAATACGCGCGGCCCGGCAATAGTCCCTTCTTTAGTCACATGGCCGATTATAAACATAGAGACGCCGTTCTGTTTGGCAAATTTCATCAGCATATTTGCGCACTCCCGCACCTGAGATACGCTGCCGGGACTGGAAGTTACTTCCGGAGTATATATAACCTGAATAGAATCGATAATTACAACTTTAGCGCCTATTTTTTTAATCGCCTCAAAAACACCTTCTAAGTTAATAAGGTTAACTATGTAAAAATTATCTCCGGTAGAAGAATTCAACCTGTTCGCGCGCATCTTGGTCTGTATAGTAGACTCTTCTCCGCTGACGTAAAGCACGGTGTGCTCTTTGCTTAAATTGGACGACATCTGAAGCGAAAGAGTAGATTTGCCGATGCCAGGGTCGCCGCCGATTAAAACCATCGAGCCAATCACAACCCCGCCGCCCAAGACGCGGTCTAATTCTTTTATGCCTGTTTCCCAGCGCGGCTCTTTTTCTATCTCGACCTTATTTAACAATACCGGCTGCTCCTGCGTCGCGCCCACCTCAAACCTCATAGACCTTTCAGGTATAACGTCTTCTTCCACAAAAGAACTCCAGCTGTTGCAATCAGGGCATTTGCCCAGCCATTTAGGCGACTGCGCGCCGCAATTCTGACAGGTAAAAATAGTCTTTGTCTTCGTCATTACTTTTCTTTTTGTTTATATAAAAGCTTCCAGGGATTTTTCTTAAGGTCCATAAACATCTCGTCGATATTAGTATACAGGCTTTCGTCAAAGAATAACTTGCCTATGCTGCCTTTTCCTTCTTTTACATTGCCGATTATCAGATTCAAAGAATCCAAAGTTACATTGAGCTTTTCCAAAGTTACTTCAACTCCCTTAACGGTAGTGCCAACCTGCGTAGCTATCTCTTTGCTTAAATCGGTCAGCTCCTGGATAGACACAGGATCCTCGCCTTTGATAATAGCTCCCTCTCTCAGCAAATGCTGGTAATTCTTGCCCGGGATAACTTCAATATATTTTTCGCCTAATAATCCTAACATATTAACCCATACCCGGGAATCCATAGGAATTTTTGCATCTTTGTTCACCCATACATCAACCAATACAAATGGCTTCTTGGCTTGTTCGTCATAATCTATGTGTATACCCTTTACCTCGCCTACCTCCACGCCAGAAAGCCTCACCGGCGCACTTGCCTTAATGCCATTGGCAAAACCGAAAGAAACCTTAAAGGTATACCCGGGGTTAATAAGCCTAAAATCCCCTATCATCAAGACAAATACAATAAGAATAATCAAACCGATAAAAACAAATATCCCTACCTTTAATTCCTGCATCTTTGTTTTATCTGCCATTCTTTCCCCCTTATGATTTTATACTATTCCTTGCCTAGGCTCTGGTTGGTTATCGGGCCGTGGGCAGCGCCTGTTATAAACTGGTGCACGACAGGATCGTGCGTATAACGTATTTCGTCAGGCGTGCCTTCGGCAATAATCTTCCCCTGATATAACATAGCGATATTATCGGCTACTTTATAAGCACTCCTCATATCGTGGGTAACCACAATAGAGGTAACTTTTAATTTATCATGCAATTCGTCTATAAGGGCATTTATGGCGTCAGCGGTAATGGGGTCGATTCCCGTAGTGGGCTCATCATAAAGTATTATCTGCGGCCTGACGCAAAGCGCCCTTGCCAAAGATACCCTCTTCTTCATGCCGCCGCTGAGTTCCGACGGCATCTTGTCTTCCACATCATATAAATTAACCAGAGAAAGCGCCTCTTTTACGCGATCCCTTATTTCCTTTTCTTTTAATGTGGAATATTCCCTTAAGACAAATCCTACGTTCTCCCAGACTGAGAGCGAATCAAACAAAGCTCCGCCCTGGAAAACCATGCCGATTTTCATATGAAGCTGATTCATCTTCTTGGAATCTAATTTCGAGATGTCCTGGCCGTCCACCAATACCGTACCGCTGTCTGGCTCAAGCAGACGCACAATATGTTTTAATAAGACACTCTTACCGCAGCCGGAACGGCCGATAATAACCTTGGTCTCGCCAGTCTCTATCTTTAAATCCAAAGAGTCCAAGACTATAAAATCGCCGAATTTCTTACTGACTCCTTTAATTTCAATCATAGATATACCTATCCAAAACTAAAAGAAGAAATAAAACAGCGCGGTGAAAAAGCAGTCCGCCACTATTATAAAGATAAAAGTCGTAACGACCGACTTAGTAGTAGACTTTCCTACCCCCTCAGCCCCGCCTTCGACATTTAAACCTTCATAGCAGGCGACAAGGGAAATAATCATACCGAAAAATACCGTCTTAATTAAACCCGTTACAATGTCTTTGTTGACGAGGGTATCAAAAGTAGTAGCCATATACATGCTGGGAGAAATGCTCAGCCTGTTTACTCCAATAAGATACCCGCCAAAGATACCTATCAAATCAGCATATATGGTAAGGACAGGCAGCATTAATGTAAGGGCTAAAAATCTAGGAACCACCAGATATTTCACAGGGTTTGTAGCTAATGTCTTTAAAGCATCTACCTGCTCGGTAACCGTCATTGTGCCGATTTCAGCCGTGATTGCGGCGCCTGACCTGCCTGCAACAATCAAGGCAGTAAGCACAGGCCCTAATTCTCTGGTTAAAGACAATGCTATAATGCTGGCGATATAAATTTCAGAAGAAAGCTTCTTCATAAGGTAGGCTGTCTGCAGCGCCAATATCATGCCTGTAAAAAACGCCACTAAAGACACTATAAATAAGCTATCCAAACCTATCTGCTTTGCTTGTTCAAAGATGCGTTCCTTTTTTATGGGAGGGACAAAAATCCAAAAAGTAGTCTCTAAAGCCAATATGCTCAACCCGCCCAGATAAGCAAAGAATGTTAATGTCTGTCTGCCGATTCTAGTTATATATTCTCTCATCTATTTAAGTTAAACCTCTTTAGAAATTCAGCTTTAATATAAATTACGCAAATTCCAATTCGTCCCTTTTTCTTTTTACTTTAATATGGGCGCCTTCCTTGAATTTCTTGGAAATTATATCCTGCGCCAGAGAATCTTCGAGGTATCTCTGTATCGTTCTCTTCAATGGCCTTGCCCCAAACACAGGGTCAAAACCTTTTTCAATCAGGAACTCTTTTGCGCTCTTATCCAATTCAAAGGTAATATGCTGCTCCTTAAGCCTTTCGGCGACATAAGAAATTTCAATATCAATTATTTTGATTAAATCATCTTTCGCCAGCGGCCTGAATACCACAATATCATCAACCCTGTTAAGAAACTCCGGCTTGAATGTTTTTTTCACTTCATCCAATAATTTCTGCTTCATATCCTGGTAAGTGACCTCTTCGCTGGTGGATTTAAAGCCCAATGAACCCTGCTTACGAAGTATTTCCGCGCCCACGTTAGAAGTCATAATTAAAATGGTATTCCTAAAATCGACTTTTCTGCCGAAACTGTCCGTAAGCCGCCCCTCTTCCAAAACCTGAAGCAGGATATTGAACACGTCCGGATGAGCCTTCTCGATTTCATCAAGCAGTATTACTGCATACGGCCGACGGCGAATCTTCTCGGTAAGCTGGCCGCCCTCTTCATATCCCACATAACCCGGAGGCGCGCCCACTAAACGGGAAACATTAAACTTCTCCATATATTCCGACATATCCAGCTGGACCAACGCATCTTCGTCGCCAAACATAAACTCCGCCAAAACTCGAGCAAGCAAACTTTTGCCGACACCGGTCGGCCCCAAAAATATAAACGAACCTATTGGCCGACGCGGATCTTTGATGCCTGCGCGCGACCTTCTGACTGCATGAGCGATAACCGATAGCGCCTCTTCCTGTCCGATTACGCGCTTGTGCAGATCTTCCTCAATTTTTAAAAGCTTCTCGCTTTCCTTCTCTTCCAACCTCACAATGGGAATGCCTGTCCATTTTGAAACTATATAGGCGATATCATCTTCTTTGATGCTGGGGCAGTTCTTATCCCGTTCCTGCATCCACTCTTTCTTCTTGCTGTCTAATTCTGCGCGCGCCTGCCTTTCTTTATCCCTTAACGCCGCAGCCTTTTCAAAATCCTGACTTTTTATAAAACCTTCCTTTTCCTTTTTTATATCCTCTATTTCTTCTTCTATCTTTTTTATCCCATCCGGGACGGTCAATACGGCCAATCTTGCCCGCGAACCTGTCTCATCAATTATATCAATGGCTTTATCAGGCAGGAACCTGCCGCTTACATACCTGTCGGATAATTTCGCCGCTGCCTCCAAAGCCTCGTCTGTAAATTTTACTCTGTGGTGCGCCTCGTACTTATCGCGGAGCCCTTTTAATATTTCTATGGTCTGTTCAACTGACGGAGGATCGACCATAATAGTCTGAAACCTTCTTTCCAAAGCCGCATCTTTCTCTATATGCTTCCTATATTCATCCAAGGTCGTAGCGCCTATGCACTGTATCTCTCCTCTAGATAAAGCCGGCTTCAGAATATTTGACGCGTCAATTGCGCCTTCTGCCGCGCCGGCACCTACAAGAGTATGCAATTCGTCAATAAAAATTATCACGTCTTTTGAACGCTTTAACTCGTCTATTACAGCCTTTATCCTCTCTTCAAATTGGCCGCGGTATTTCGTGCCTGCGATCATAAGCGCCAAGTCAATTATAATAATCCGCTTATCCCTTATAACCTCAGGAACATTGCCCGCAACTATTTGCTGCGCCAATCCTTCTACTATTGCGGTCTTTCCAACGCCTGCCTCACCCAATAAAACAGGATTATTCTTGGTCCTGCGGCTTAAAATCTGAATAACTCTTTCTATTTCATTCTTACGGTTGATTACAGGGTCTAATTTATTCTCTCTTGCCAGAGTGGTCAAATCTCTTCCGAAAGCATCCAACGCAGGAGTTTTGGATTTCGCGCCTTGCGCCTGCGCGCCGAATCCAGGCGTAGCAGAGCCTAAAATTTCCATAATCTCTGAGCGCACGCTGTTTAAATCTAATCCGGAATTTACCAATACCTGCGAAGCCACACCTTCGCCTTCACGCAATAATCCCAACAACAGGTGCTCGGTGCTGATATAATTATGGCCTAACGCCCTGGCTTCTTCTGCTGCCAGCTCTAAACTTTTTTTTGAGCGAGGCGTAAAAGGAATATCCCCTAATATCTGCGTGGAAGGGCCCGGCTGGACAAGTTTTTCCACTTCCAATCGTATAGATTCAAGGCTTAATCCCATTTTCTGCAATACCGCAGCGGCGACGCCTTCGCCCTCGCGGATTAAACCTAAGAGCAAATGCTCGGTGCCGATATAATCATGATTAAAACGGCGCGCCTCTTCTTTGGCTAAAACAATTACCTTTCTTGCTCTCTCTGTGAAACGATTAAACATCTCTATTCCCCCTTAAATTATTTTAATTTGAGTTGTCCCTATTTATTTTCTTGACGCTTAGTTTCTGCCTTATTAATTCCGCGCGCTTGATATCCCTTTCCTGCGGGCTCAATTTCTTTTTCTCTATCTTCTGTAGATGTGCCGGCTGAGTTAATATGAATAACTCATTAATTAAATATCTCTCTAATCCTTTAATTATGCCTAAATCCTGGCCCAGTCTAAGCATGGACAATAAATCTACTGTTTCCTGACTGGTAATAATATGCGCGTTTATCAGCGTGCCGTAGGAACGCCAGATTTTATCCTCAAGCATATACCTGTGCTTTAACAAAAGGGCCTGCCTGGCTGTTTTTTCCTGGTCGATTATCTGCCTTATTACGCCTTTAAGCTTATCCAGAATTTCTTCTTCTTTCTGGCCCAGCGATACCTGATTGGAAATCTGAAAGAAATTACCGCTGGCCTGCGTGCCTTCGCCATACAAACCTCTTGTGGTAAAGTTTAATTTGGCTATGGCGTCTAATACGCGATTTATCTGGCGAGTCATCACCAAGACCGGAAGGTGCAGCATTATGGAACCGCGCATCGCCGTGCCGGTATTGGTAGGGCATGCTGTCAAATAACCCAGTTCTTTTGAAAACGCAAAAGGAAAATTTTTGCTTAAATCGTCATCTAATCTATTGATTATCTGCCAGGCGTCATCCAGGTCGAAACCCGACTTCATAACCTGAATTCTTAAATGGTCCTCTTCATTTATCATAATAGAAATTACTTCGTTAGAAGTAAGGCAAATCGCTTTTGTGTCGTTTCGCGTAGCGTGTTCATGGGACATAAGGTGCCGCTCAACGAGCAACTGCTTATCGATATTATCTAAATCCGCCAACATGAGAAACAAGGAATTCTTCAGGTTAGCAGACTGCGAGATTCCAGCTTTAACCTGTTCAATTACTTTATTCTCCTGCTCTTTATCAGCCCAATGCGGAAAAGGAATGCCAGTAAAATTACGCGCCAGGCGTATCCTGCTGGATATTACTATATCCGAATCAGCGCCTGTCCCTCTTAGCCACTCGCTTACCTGATTAATCAAATCATCTAAATTCATCTGCTAATAAACCTCCCTGGAGATAGAAAAAACCGCTGTTTTTTAACTTTATTCCTTTTTCTTTCTGCCGCTCTCGCGCGCAGATGTTTTACCTTTATCTGCACCTAAAGCCTTCTTCTCCAGCTCTTTTATCTTATCCCTTAACTTTGCCGCCTCTTCGAAATTCTCCAACCTCACCGCTTCCTGCAATTTAGCCTTTAATTCCAACATATCATTCCTGGGGCTAACTGCCTCTCTCGCCTTCCCGTAGGAAGAACCAGACGCTGCTACGCCCACAGCCGCGCCTTTAGGCACTTTTCCAGTATGCGTGGTTGTGCCATGTATACGCTTAAGCAGAGGCAGCAGATATTTTATGAAGGTGCTGTAACAACTGCTGCAGCCAAGCCTGCCTATCTTCTTAAAATCATCGTAAGTCAGATTACAGTTTGGGCATTTAAGCTTTAGCGGCTCTATCTCGCCGGCATGCTTTCCGAAATCGGCCAGACCAGCCAGCAAATCCGAAAGGCCAAACTGCTGTTCCATCTGCATGCTCTTCTGCTTGGCGCAGACTTCGCATAAATGCAGCTCAGTCATCTGATCATCAACTATTTCTGTAAGATGCACTGTTGCCTGATTTTTTCCGCAGACATCACAAAGCATAACGCACTCCTTCCGTCTTTGTGACTTTATGGAATTCCTTAATCAAATTCAAAGTGGCTTTGCCGGGCTTGCCGCTGCCGATTATTCTCCTATCGATACTCACAACAGGAATAATCTCTGCAGCCGTGCCAGTCAAAAACACCTCATCGGCGTTGAACAAGTCATAGCGTGTAATTAATTTCTCCTGAGCCTTTAATTTCAGTTTTGAAGACAAATCCAAAACTGTCTGCCTAGTAATTCCTGCCAATGCACCGATTGAAGTCGGCGGTGTTATAAGGTAACTCCCTTTCACCATAAACACGTTATCTCCTGTGCACTCAGCAACCAAGCCGTTCTGATTTAACATCAAGGCTTCTTCTGCGTTAAAATTAATCGCCTCTATCTTCGCCAAGATATTATTCAAGTAATTTAAGGACTTTATCTGAGGATTCAGCGCCTCCGGCAAATTGCGCGGAGTAGGCACTGTCACGATAGAAAGCCCCTTCTCGTATAATTCTTTGGGATAGAGAACAATCTTATCAGTGATTACAAACACCGTGGGGCTCTTGCACTTTCTCGGATCCAACCCCAAATCCCCTTCGCCTCTTGTCACAACCACCCTAATATAGGCGTCGCGCAGCTTATTGGCTTTTAGCGTCGTGACAATAGCTTTAATCATCGCATCCTTAGCCATAGGAATCTTAAGCACAATAGCCTGAGCAGAGCTATAAAGCCTGTCGATATGCTCCTTCAATTTAAAAACGAGGCAGTTATATGAACGGATGCCTTCGAACACGCCGTCCCCATAAAGAAGGCCGTGGTCGAACACCGAAAGCCTAGCATCTTGTTTTTCAACTAATTTTCCGTTAAGATAAATCTTCATGCTACCTCCTAATTTAGGATTACTCCGTCTTTCAAACGCACTACTCTTGTCGCGTCCTTTACTAATTCATTGTCATGCGTTACGACTACAAGCGTCATATTAAAATCTCTATTGAGCTTCCAGAGCAAATTTTTGATTTGTAAACCTGTGGCTGTATCCAAGTTGCCGGTAGGCTCATCGCAAAACAATATCTTGGGCGTATTTATAAGCGCCCTTGCCACAGCAACCCTTTGCTGTTCTCCGCCGGAGAGCTCGGACGGTCGATGATGCAATCTTTCTGATAAACCGCATCTATTCAGCAAATCCGACGCCTTACTTCTTATTTTTGTTTTTGTTTCTGAATTCCTGATAACTGCCGGCAGCATCACGTTTTCTATAGCGCTGAATTCCGGCAATAAATGATAAAACTGGAATACGAATCCAAAATGCCTGTTTCTTAACTGGGCGCGCTCTCTATCCTTCAACGCGGATATATCTTTGCCTTCTAAAGTAATCATGCCTGACGTTGGCTCATCCAACCCGCCTAAAATATGCAGGAGTGTCGACTTGCCCGCTCCTGACGGACCAACTATGCCCAGTATCTCGCCTTTCTTAACAGTTAAATCAATACCTTTTAAAACATTCAGCTTATTTAAGCCGACTTTGTATTCCTTAAACAAATTTGCTGCGTTTAGCATTGTGAATTATTCATACCTCAAGGCGTCTATGGCGCGCAATTTGGAAGCCCGCCATGCCGGATAAATCGTAGACAAGAAACATATGATTATCGCGCTTAAAGATATCCATATCAAATCCTGCATATTAAACGCTACGGGGACCCTGTCAAAATAATAAATATCCTGCGGTATCTCCAGGAAATGGTGAATATTGCTAATTGCATAACAGACGAACAATCCGCCGACAATCCCCAAAACTATGCCTATCAAACCTAAGAATAATCCGCCTAATGCGAATATTCTGGCAATGCTGGCGCCTGTAACGCCTATGGATCTCAATATGCCGATATCCTTAATTTTTTTCGTTACGCTGACTATCAAAGTAGAAGCTATGTTAAAAGAAGCCACCAATACAATCAACGCCACAACCAGAAACATTACAAATTTTTCCAACTTCAAGGCTGAAAGCAGGCTCTTATTGATGTCCATCCACGTCTTAACCCTGTAATCAGGACCGACAAAAGAAATTATATCCTGCTTTAATTGCGAAACCAGATGCGGCTTATCGGTCTTTAAGCCAATTTCCGTAACGCTAGCGCCAAGCCCAAACAAATCCTGCGCATCCTTTATGGATATCAACGCTAAATTCGAATCGTATTCGTAATATCCTGAATTAAAAATACCCGCCACCTTAAATGCCTCCATATCGCCGGTAACAGGAGAGCCTAAATCAATTGAACTGCCGATATCTAATCCTAAATAGGCTGCCAGCTCCTTGCCGACTATTATCTCGCCTTCCGAGATATAAAATTTGCCTTTGGCGACATACTGCTTTATCTGCGTGACTTTCTCTTCTTTGGCGGGATTTATGCCCCTTACCGCCAGAGAAGAAGTCTTGTTATCATAATAAAAAAATGCCTGGCCCTGTATATTTTCAGCTGCTGCTTCTACATGTTTTAACTTTACAAGCTCGGCCTCCATCGCTTCGTAGTCTGAAATAGCGTCGTAACCTTTGATTGTTATGTGCGCGTTGGCGCCGATTATCTTTTCCCTTAATTGGTTGCCGAATCCTGTCATAACTCCCAATGTCCCGATTAAAGCCATAACTCCTATAGCAATACCCAAAACAGAAATTATGCTTATGGCGGAAATAAATCTTTCTCTCTGCTTCGTTATAAAATATCTCCAGCTTATCCAAAATTCAAATCTCATCGCCTAATCATTATTCCTTTTCTTCTTTATCTTTTTCAAGGCGCAGCAAAGGAAAAAGCACTACATCCCTGATAGACGGCTGATCCAAAAATATCATAGCCAGCCTGTCTATGCCTATGCCTAATCCTCCTGCGGGAGGCATGCCATATTCCAAGGCGGTAACATAATCCTCATCCAATTCCTTCTTATCCTTTTCATCCCTTATCTCTTCCATAAACCTGCTGCGCTGTTCAATGGGGTCATTTAATTCGGAGTAGGCATTTGCCACTTCCATCCCGCCCATAAAAAGCTCGAACCTTTCTGACAACAAAGGATTCTCCTTCTTGTTCTTTGCCAACGGGCACAATATGCTGAAGTAATCGGTAAAAAATACCGGAAGGGCGCTCTGGTCTTCCTGCAGAAATTCCTCGATTATGCGCACAATCTGCATACGGGATAATTTCTCCTCTTTGATTTCTCTGCCTTTTGCCTTCAATTTTTTCAGCATCGTCTTCACGTCGTCTCCGGCGTCTATCCCGAATTTCTCATTTACCGCTTCGGCAAAAGAACGCGTCTGCCACTTTCCCGAGAGGCTTATCTCTTTGCCTGCAAACGTCAAAGTAGTCTTGCTCAAAATTTCCTTGGCGCAATTTGCAATCAACTCCTGGCACAGGCTCATCATATCTTCGTAATTATCATACGCGGAATACAGCTCAAGCATCGTAAACTCAGGATTGTGCCGCGTAGAAATCCCCTCATTCCTGAAGCTGCGGTTTATCTCATAAACTTTTTCAAAACCGCCCACGAGTAGGCGCTTAAGATAAAGCTCCGGCGCTATCCTCAAATATAAATCCATATCCAGCTCATTATGGTGTGTCTTGAAAGGTTTACCCGCTGCTCCGCCGGGTATGTAATGCATCATAGGAGTTTCTACCTCTATAAAACCCTTCTTGTCGAGGAAGTTTCTTATCCAGGAAACTATTTTTGAACGCATCAAAAAGACTTTTTGCACGTCTTCGTTGGAAATCAAATCAATGTATCTTTGCCTGTATCTTATCTGGATGTCTTTAAGCCCGTGCCACTTCTCAGGCAAAGGCCTCAGCGACTTGGAAAGCAAAACAAAACCCTCTACCTTTACGGTTACCTCGCCTGTATGGGTTTTAAACATAGCCCCATTGATCCCCAGGAAATCCCCTATGTCCAACTCCTGGAATAATGAGAAATTATCATCGCCCACGATATCCTTTTTAACATAAAGTTGCACCTTGGCTGACTGGTCTTTTAAATCGCAGAAACAGGCCTTGCCGTGAGCCCTCTTGGCTATGAGCCTGCCGGCTATTATAACCTGCTGGTTCTCTTGAAAATTACCCAACAACTCAGAAATTAGATGGGTGCGCGAAAACTTATGTGGGTAAGTCTCTATCCCCTTGTCTTTGAATAACTTCAACTTATCTTTTCTCTGTTTAATTATCTCGTTTAATTCCATAGCCATATATTATATATAAGCATAGTTATAGTGTCAACTTATTCTCATAGCGCCTACGATTTGTAAAATGCCGATTTTAAAACATGGAAGATAAAACGAATTTTTATGGATGGGGTTTAAAAAGACTAATTAAGCCAGAACGGCTTTCCTGCGTTATCGTTAACTAGATTGATAACTATATCTACTATATTGGGATCGTATTTCAAACCTCTGCCGCTTATTAATTCCTCCATTGCCTTTTCTATTCCCAGAGCTTCGCGGTAGGGTCTGTAGGAAGACATCGACTCTAATACATCGCTTATAGCCAGAATACGCGCTTCCAGAAGAATCTTATCTTCTCTCAGCTCTCTGGGGTAGCCTGTCCCATCAAGGCGTTCATGGTGCTGATATATCATTTCAGCCAGGGAAAACGGAAATTCTATATCCTTGATAAGGTCATAGCACTTCTTTACATGCTCCTTTATAAGGCTATATTCTATGTTGCTTAATTTCCCAGGTTTATTGAGGATATCCAGCGGGATGCTGATTTTTCCTAAGTCGTGCAGCTGTCCAGCCAGCCTTATGCCCAAGATACGATTCTCATCCCAGCCTAATGCGCGGGCTATCTTCTCTGAAATAATAGCCACGTTTTGGTTGTGGCTGGAAGTATAGGGGTCGCGCATCTCCAGAGCCTTTCCTAAAACCATTAAGGCATTTATCAACATGCTGAGCCGTTCCCTCTCAAGATGGGCGTAAGCAGTCATATCCCTGGTAATGCCCATTGTGCCGATTATCTTTCCGGACTTATCATACATGGGAATCTTTGTGGTAATAACCTGGCTCCAGGAGCCATCCGGGAGCAGGTTGCGCTCAATCTTCCCGACGATAGGATTGCCGGAATTCAATACAAAATTATCATCCTCAAACATCCTTTTTGCCTGTTCCGGCGGAAAGAAATCAAAATCAGTTTTGCCGATGATATCTTCGTATCTGCGTTTCGAACCTTGCACGTAATACTTATTTACTTTTATGATGCGGTTCTGCCTATCTTTAAAATAAATAGCATCAGGGATATTATCCAAAAGCCCCTGCAGAAAATCCCTTTCCAAAGATAATTTCTCTTCCATTTGTTTATGCGAAGAAATATCCTCAATGATTCCTTCTATATGCTCTGCGGGTTTTCTCTTGCTTCCAGAGCATACACGCGAAGCAGTAACGGCAACCCAGATATTTTTACCTTGTTTACCCTTTAAAATAAACTCAAAAAACTCGACCCTGCCATTCTTATCCAAAGTATTAAAAAAGCTACCCCTGTCTTTGGCATCAGAAAATAAATCGCCTATCTTAATTCCGTCAAGTTCTTTCTTTGAAGAACACCCCAGCATCTTAACCAATGTAGAATTGGAGGCAGTAAATCCCTGCCGGGGAGACAGCGCATATTTAAAAAGGCCTATCCCCAGGTTATCGCACGTGGATATGTTTAAATGAAATGTATCTTTCATATTTTCCTATTTCTCAAATACCCCAAACATCTCTAATTTCTTGCGCATCTCCTCAATCTTTAAATCTCTTTCATTAATCTGGCTCTCTTTATCAGCCAGCAAATTCTGTAGTTGCGCTATTTTTGCCGCCTTGTCTGAATTCGACCGCTCCAGTTGGGCTATTGTATTTTCTGGTCTATCTTGACGCTGTGCCTTGGAAACGCATATACAGCCAGAAAACATACAAATAAATATAATTAGAACAACCAATCCTCTTGCCATTTTTCCCAAATATTTAAAATTAAAGCGGCGATTATTTGCGGATGTAAGTTCTAACTTTAGCCTTTTTTACCTTGAAAAACTTCTTTGTAAAACTAATCGCCTTCTTGGCATCAAACATCTGGCAGGAAAAGATATTTATATATGCGCTGTTCTTGGATTCAGAGAAATGCCCGGTTATAGAACTTGTTTCGATAAATTGCAAAAGCGAATATCCGGCAGTTTTTTCAGAATCATGCCCGAAGTGAGGGATAAGGGTCTTGCCGAATTTCTTCATTTTTAATAACCTGCACATTTTAGTAACGAAATTCCTTAGCGCGCTTCTTGATCTAATTGCTTTTGGATCGCAACCATAAAGATCTAATACGACTTCCATCCCGTAATCTTCTTCTTTTCTCATCTCTTATTCCCTTTCCTTAAATTATCTATAATTGTTATATATAATCTGTTTATAAAATAGGATTATTTCTATCTTTTGCCTTGGGTATAGTAGCCGGTATCCCTATTATTGCATCTATGGCAACATTTTTAAGCAGAAAAAACTGTCTAAAAACCTCAATTGTTTTATGGATTTGAATTTCTGTTATTGAAAGATATGCTTTTGCAGCCTTTACTGCGGGAAAAAAGGTATTGCCGGTCATCTTAAAGAAAACGGAGCCCTCAAGACTCCGTGACCCAAAAGAAAAACAAGTGTCTGAATGACAGACACCCTTTTTTACATTCAAAAAACCTTCTTTTTGGTTTCCCATTCCCCCTTTGTTTTCCTTTCTAATAATTTTATTGTAATAAATTCTGGGTGAATGTCAATAGAATTTATTTAATTTTTGAAAAATATATTATCCTGTTTAAGCAAGTAAAGCAATGTTTTTGTTGCGTCGATTCTTCCGAGGAGAAAATATATTAACGCAACAACATTTAATTCTTATTCGTTTCAATAATAAATGTTGCCGGGCCGTCATTAATCAATTCTAACTGCATATATTCTCTAAATCTGCCGCTTTCTACTCTTATCCCTCTATTTCTTAGACCTGATATAAATTGATTATATATATCTTCTGCCTTATCCGGAGAAGCTGCCTGCGTAAAAGAAGGCCTTCTGCCTCTATTTAAATCTGCCAAGAGCGTAAATTGAGAAACAACCAGCAATTCTGCGTTAATATCCTTAACGGATAAATTCATCTTGCCTTTATCACTCTCAAAAATACGCAGGTTGCAGATTTTATCTACAACCGCATCTATATCTTTGTGCGTGTCGCTATCGGATATGCCTGTCAAAAGAACCAAGCCTTTTTGTATCATGGCTATCGTCTCGCCATTTATCTTAACAGATGCCTTATTTACTCTCTGGGCTACTATTTTCACTTTTTGACAATTTTGCCCTTACCAAATCGCTGATGAGTTTGTTATCGGCCCTTCCTGCCGTCTTTAAAGATACTTCTTTCATCACCTTGCCCATATCTTTCATGCCGCTGGCAGACACGCTGTTTATCGCCCCATCAATAATTTTCTCTAATTCTTCTTTGGATAACTCCTCGGGCAGATATGATTTTAAAATATTTAATTCGCCCTGCTCTTTCTCCGCTAAATCCAGCCTGTTGCCGGCTTTAAAGCTCTCGACAGAATCAAGCCTTTGTTTTATCTGTTTCTTGATAACGGCTATAACATCGTTGTCGTCGAGCTTTTCCTTCTTCTTGTCGATAGCCACATTTTTAAGCTGAGAACGCAGGAAACTTAAGGTAGAAACCCTAAGGGCATCTTTCTTCTTCATGGCATCCTTAAAATCTTCCAATATTTTATCCTCCAGCATTCTGCGCCCCCTTAATTATAAAACATGAAATATTTTTAATATCAGAATAATTATACCAAATAAAAAACAGTAATAAGAAAATTTATAGAAGCCCCTCTTTCTTCTCAAGATAAAGCTCAAAAAGTAAAGCGCCACCAGGCCGCTCAAAAAAGAAAATATGAAACCGCTGCTTAAATATAAAAAAGGCAAGCCTTGCGCAGTTCCATGTGTATCCTGTAATTTTAAAATAAACGCGCCTAAAATTACCGGAATAGCAGCAAGAAAAGAAAACCTGAAAGCGCTCTCTTTATCCATATTAAAAAACAGAAGAAGCGCTATGGTAATTCCTGAACGGGAAATTCCAGGTATAATCGCTATAGCCTGAATTAATCCTAAAAATACAGCGTCTTTTATGGTCAGGTGCCTCAGGTAACGCTGCCCCGAATCAAGCCCTTTGGTAGAAAAAAGAATATAGCTCATTATGAACATCGAAACCAAAACAGTATTAACGGATTCAAACTGGCTTTCGAAAAAATCCTTTTTCCATACGGCAATGAATCCGGTAATAGCGCTGACTACTCCTATATAAACGCACAATCTGACTTTATCATCATAGCGCCAGATATAAAACAATTTACCGCGGAATAAAATATCATATATGGCGGTTACAAACTTTGAGAATAAAATCAAAATATCCTTTCCGAAAAATACCAACAATGCGCAAACCGTACCCAAATGCAAAATCACGTCGAGAAAAACAACGTCTTTGCTTATCCCTAAAAGATTCTGTAATATAACCAGGTGACCGGAACTGCTGACGGGAAAGAACTCGGTAATGCCCTGAACTATCCCTAAAAGTATAAACTTAAACATTGCCGGATACTCCCTGCAATTTCAACATGTTTAAAATATCTTTCTCTTTAACCAATCCCATCTTTATAAGAGTCTGGCCTAAATTCTGCCCTGTGCGCCAATGTTCAACTAAAGCCTGCTCCAAGGACTCCTGTTTAATGAGGTTTGACTCAAGCAGCAGCTGCCCAAGGGGTATTTTTTTATCCGCTTTCTTTCTTGCTTTATCCTTCTTAAGCATAACTTTATCGGAATCTTTTGGTCTTGTCTTTTTGCCTCTGTTTTCAACACGGCGGTCTTTCAGGAATTTGCTTCCGTCGATACTCTTCAAATGGCTTTTTATTTCAGAGGCTATTTCGCTTAATTCCACAATACTGTTGACTTTGACGCTGCTATTATCTACCAATGCGATGGAAATACTCATAAGCGGGGATTTGGACAATTTACCCTGCCTGTCACGCACTTCTATAAAACCTTTCTGCCTGTCTTCTTTGGAATAGTGGTATGGAATCAGCCTGTCAAACTCGCGTATAATCTCTTCGGCCATAATTTCTTCCTTATCCGTGGTAGTTATAAACACAAAATCATCTCCGCCTACATGGCCTACAAAATCAGTGGGGTTGCCGTATTTTTTAATGGTGCGCGAGATAATCTGCGAAGTCTGAATTATCACCACATCCCCTTTCAGGTAACCGTAGTGATCGTTAAAGCATTTGAATCTATCTATATCTACATAGCCAAAGGAAAATTTCTGGTTTGTCTGGAAAATTTTTTTAAGAATTATCTCTATCGCCCTATTGCCCGGCAGCCTCGTGAGGGCGTTGGCGAAAAACTGATGCGTAGCCCTGCGCACGGCCATCTCAATACGCACCTGCAAATCTATAGGGTCGGGCGGCTTTACGATATAATCGTCTATGCCCTGCTCAATCTCCAATAAATCTTTCCTTACCTGCTTGCGGTCAATTAAGACGATTACAGGGATATAAGCCGTCAAGAAATCCTCTTTTATAGCCCTGGGAACGTCTAATTTATCTTTATCCGAGAGACTTTCATCGATAAGTATCAAATCCGGGGAGACTTCTTTTATTGCGGATAGCGTTTCTTCCGCGCTCCTGGAAATAGCCACTTCATACTTAAAAGACTTAAGCAGCATGTGGAGTATTTCTAATAAGGCTTCTTCTTTTTCTGCTAATAATATTCTCATAACGGATAAGCCAATGTTTAATAACGCCCGCAATCTAAATATTAATAATAATCTAATACATATAATTGTCTATTGCAACTAAAATATTCTTTAAGCCAATAAAATACTTAAATAATATTAAGGTGGGAATACTTAAAAACTATAAGGAGTAACTCCGGCGGGTATATAAAATGCGAAAACTGATTGGTTATTTCATTTTGCTGTATTCTTCTTCGATTAAAACGCGCTTTAGAATCTTACCAGTCGTGTTCTTGGGCAGGTTTTGCCTGAATTCAATGGAGCGAGGCACCTTGTAATTCGCCAAATACTTCCTTAAATATAAGATTAACTCCCTTTCCTTAAGGCAGCTGTTATCTTTCAAAACTACAAAACCTTTAGGTGCTTCCCCTTTATGATAATCATAAATTCCTATCACTGCGGCTTCTTTTACGTCCGGATGCTGGCAAAGCAAATCCTCAATCTCCCGCGGATAAACATTCAAGCCTCTTACATTCACCATATCTTTCTTCCTGCCTGCTATATAGATGTATCCGTCGCTGTCCCTTTTGCCTAAATCTCCGGTATACAACCAGCCGTTTTTTATGGCCTCGTTTGTGGAATCCGGGTTATTCAAATATCCTTTCATAACATTAGGACCTTTGACTAAAATCTCGCCTACCTCGCCGACTCCTAATATCTCTCCATTTTTTCCGGCTATAGCTACTTCCACTCCGTTAAGAGGCAAACCTACCGAGCCTCCTTTATTTATACCTCTATAAGGATTCAAAGATACTACCGGCGAAGCCTCTGTAAGCCCATATCCTTCTAAAAGAGGAACTCTGAATCTTTTCTGAAATTTTTCCCATGTAGGAACCGGCAAGGCAGCCGCTCCGGAAACACATAACCTAATTGGCAGAAGAAAACGCATAAGAAAAGAATCTATGAGTCGGGGAAGCCTTACCTCATTTAGAATATTGTAAAGCGAAGGAATGCCTACAAATATTCTAACCTTATTTTTGAATATAGCCCTGATTGTCCTTTTAAAAGGGCGGGCTGATTTCATTAATATCATAGATGCCCCGGCGTAAAACGGCAATAGCATACAGACCGTAGCCGCAAAAGAATGGAACAACGGCAGGATACAAACCACGCTATCCTTCCTTTTAGCCTTTATCACCTCTTTGGAGGCCACAACATTGGAAATCAGATTACCGTGGGAAAGCATGGCACCTTTAGGCCGTCCGGTCGTGCCAGAAGTATAAAGAACTACGGCCGTGTCATCCCTTGCTATCTCTTCGCCGTTAAAAATCCTGGAGGGATCATATATCCACTCATATATGCTGGGGGTATTTTTTTCTTCCTTTGAAGTCGTAAGTATGTGTTTTAAAGTTGTAAAATTTGCCTTAATCTTAAAAGCCATATCCAGATAAGGCGAAGATGTGATCAAAACTGATGCTTTTGAATCTGAGATTACATAACTGGCCTCTTCATATTTAAACATGTGGTTCACAGGAACCACTATCGCGCCCAATTTGACTATGGCGAAATAAGAAATAATGAAATGCGGGGAGTTATCGAGGAGTAAAGCGACTCTGTCGGATTTAACAACGCCCAATTCCCTCAGCCCTTGAGCTAATCTGTCGGTAAATAAATTTAATTCGCTGAAACTAATCTTTTTCTGGCCGAATATTATTGCTGGTTTTGAAGGGTATTTGGAAGCGGAAAAAACGAGGATTTGGCCAAGGTTATTAATCAATATAACCTCTCGTTAATGACTGGCTTTTAGGAAAGATGAATATCTATACGAGAAACTCTGCCGCAGCGCACATCGTAAGAATAGTCGACTGTGATGACATCGCTGTTTATCTCGGACTTCCTGCCAGAATTATATGTCAATACAATCTTTTTGGCCTGAGCGCTGTTTTTGCCATAAGTATTTAGCCTGCGGGGATTATGATATACAACCAAAGTGGTGCTCAGGAAATTAAAAGCATAACAATTCTTGTCAATTATGACCTCTTTATTTCCTATGTTAATCTTTACATTATTTTTCGTAAATAAATCTTTATGCAGAAGCGGCTGAAACTTAAGATTAAGCTTTCCTTTTGCATCAAGGAAGAAAGGCGCTGTCCCTATATTCATCAACAACCACATATGCACAAGCTCCGCCGTGGAACCGCTCAGCCTTGCCACAAAGCCGCTGCCGTGAAGCTCCTTATCAGGGAAGACGCTACTCACGATAAACGAAGAATTCTCTAAAATACTGCGCCCGTACTTCTGCGGGTCCTGGAAAGGAATAAGGATTTTGAAAAAGTCGCTGTAAAACTCATCATACAACCCGCCCCTCAATAACTCAAGCAGGTATTTATACTGCATATGCAGCCAAATCGATTCGTTCTCCAGCCAGCCCGGGGTAAACACCTTTGTCCTGCCTATTTCTTCAGGCTGCCCGTCGAGCGAAGCATTTACCTTATACATGCCTAGAGCCTTGTCGTAAAGAGGACTATCTTTTATTGAAGCGTGGATAAGACGCCGTTCTTGTGCGGAGCCGGCTATTTTTAACGCATGGACAAAACCTTCCAAAAACAAAGGCAGTATTTTTTGTCTAAACTTGATCGGTTTTATGAAAATTCCTTCCTTGCCGTTATCTATCTTTTCAAATTCCGCCACCTCATTAATAAAATATGTGCTGTAGGTTTTATTCTTGGGATTATAGGATTTTTCTATTGCCTTATTGACTTTCTCCAGCGCGCGATTTAGAAATTCCGTAAAATCAGACAAGCTGATTTCTTTTTCAACCCCGTCTATGCCCATAAGCGTCTGCTTTCTGTATTCTTCTTTTAAGGCATAACTCTTATCCCAGAAAATTAAATTCTCTTCCCGGGAATCTGCCTTGTATTGTTTCAACAGGCTGTCCAGGCCGTTGTAAAAATTAAATATCTCCTGCGCTAACTTAATTTTAAAGTCCTTGCCTAAACCCATACTCTCCAGAGAACCCCTGATAAACAAAATCAACCTTTTTAATTCCATGGTCTCGGGCATTGAAGAACCAAAAAGCGCGGGCAAGCCGTTTAAAGCGTCATACCAACTGGGTTTATTGGCTTCCATCTCGATACCTGTTCCGAACGGATCCAAAGACGACAGTTTGTTCACAATGATACATATGATCTTCTGGATTAAATTAGTCTTATAGATTTCACCCTTGCCGTAAGACATTCTTACCTTGTGCGGCTCGACGGCTCTTTCTGCGATTAATGCCTGTTTCTCTTCGCAGAACGCAACGGAATTGAGCTGGCGAGGATGTTTGCCATACAGAACATACTTTTTATCTCTGGGATTGACAACCCAGTAGTCATCATAAAATGTAAATTCTTTATTTTCCAAAAGTATATATTTTAATTTCTCGGGATAAACAGACAGATAACTCTCTACTAAATCCAAATTGTATATCCAGTGGTCTGTCCAAAAGCCCTCTTTATGTTCAGCATCCTGCTGCTTTATGCTAAAAGAAACAACTTCTCTTATAAAACCATCTTTATCGCCCTTTATCTCTATATTATGGTCTTCCAGGAACATAAAAAGCTCGCCTATATAAAACGGCTTGGCTAAGAAAGAATTCAGGATATCCCGGCTGTATCCGTCGACCAAATAATCTTTAATGAGCCGCGAAATCTTTTCTTTATCTTCGATATGATAGCTTATCCCCTTTATGACCAAAGGATTAAAACCATCCAGCTGTATCAGGTTAAAGAAATTCAGAATATTTTCTTCTTTCAGCTCGGGATTAAAGAAGATATCGTTCCTACGGTTCTGGTTTATATCGCGGTAATTCCCGTTACCCTGGGAGAAATAGGTCGGCTGTGTTACAAACTTATTATAATCCCTTTCCAAATCTCCGTGCTTGCGGGAATACACATAAACTACTTCTTCTCTTTCTTTATCCAAAGTTATGGGCAGCCCGCCGCGCATAACATTATCCAGAAACGTCCCCTTGGCATATAAATCAAACTTAAGGAAAGATGAAACCGTCAGGGCATTGAGCATCAATGATTCAATTATGCCTTGATTTTCTTTCTTCTTCTGGTTGATATAATCTATTTTTGTTATGCGTTTAATATTCTTGTTCAATTTTTCAAGGCCGTCCATATTGCCGAAAATGCTGTATAAAACAAATTCCTGGTTCTTTTTTAAGTTTACGGAAACAAAAGAAAAGGCTGACGGAGTTTTGCTCTGGATAATCTGCTTTGCGGGAAACTTAAAATTCCTGTCTTTCAAAAATAGGTAAGGAAAAGACAAATCCGATACCCTGCCAAACACGCAATCAGGGTCAACAATAGGATTTATTATGGATTCTTTGTTGTTTTTCTCATAAAAGCTAAGGTAAAAATTACCCTTTTTCACGTGCACGACTTCCGGCCTGTCCGTAGGGTCGACTTTTAGTCGATAAAAAGGAACATTGTTACTCAAGTTCTCCACTCCCATCCAGGCTTCAATTGTGCGCGTTAATTTCTTCAGGAACATATTGCTCAAGCCATAAGGTATTATTATAGGAAGCCCATCGATCAATTCCAGAGACTTCGGCTTATTGGATACGTTCTTTATGCTTAATATCCTCACCAGGCCAGCGAAATTATCAGAAGGTATGGTAAAATAATTTACTTTTACTTCCAGCCCCAGAGACTTGTTTTCCTCTTCTATGCTTAAATCCGAAAAACTAATTATCATGCGGCTGTTTTTCTTAAATTCAAGATTGTGCAGCGTATTTTGAAACGGCTCATAATATGTAAAATTTCCGCCGGACTTTACCTTTATAAATGTCCTGAAACAGCGTGAAGAAGCCATCTGGTATGCCTTATTGGCGGGAAGGAATTCTAAAATAGGCTGGTCTTTGGAATTGGTGCCGAAACTGCAGATACCCTGTCCGCGGTTTACATAAAATACCCACATGGGTATGCCATACAGACCGGCAATGCCCGGGAAGAAACTCGATAGAGGTTTTGAGAAATTATAATTTTCAATTATAAATTTCCCGTCGCTACCTAATGAATACTTTACCTTTTTGTGGTCAAAATCTACAGCCTTAGCCATCAATTTATCTTCTGATATTGGTTATTTTATAATTTAATTCCCCGTCCGGAACATCCACTTTGACAACCTCATTAATTTTCTTGCCTAACACAGCCTTCCCTATAGGCGACTCTATGGAAATCTTTCCCTGAGAATAATCGGCTTCTTCTTTGGAGACAAGGGTGTAAATTTCCTCCGCTTGAGTATCCAAATCCAGCAATGTAACGGTCGCGCCTATATAGGCTTTATCCTGCGGGATATTCTCGCGCTCGATAATACGCGCCCTGCTCAACTTATATTCCAACTCTGAAATTCTACTCTCTAATGCCGCCTGTGCTTCTTTAGCGGCGTCATATTCAGCGTTCTCCATCAAGTCGCCCTTGAGGCGCGCCTCTCTGACCTGCTGGGAAATTTCTTTGCGGCTGACCTTTATAAGATAGTCTAATTCATCTTTCAATTTATCGTAACCAGCCTGCGTTAAAAAAACATCATCGCCCATAATAAAATAAATTTATTTTATGGAAATCTTACTCGGGAAGGCTTTTATGGATAATACAAAAATTTAAATGGCTTTTATTTTACCTTCCAATCAACCCACAAAAATCTATGATACGACCAAAGGCTCTTATTGCTTATTTCTTAAGATAGGTTTTCAGCTTAGCCCATGTCTTCGGGC
>Ga0172371_10001626_pt1 | contig 35773 bp, 16 predicted proteins | sample Lak12m_FD_114543 | JGI IMG/M metagenome (GOLD analysis project Ga0172371, IMG submission 114543) | Freshwater microbial communities from Kabuno Bay, South-Kivu, Congo - kab_022012_12m | ecosystem: Environmental > Aquatic > Freshwater > Lake | place: Democratic Republic of the Congo: South-Kivu... | reverse complement strand
GGATCTTCGCCAACTACACCGACGCCGTGAGCCGGGTGCGGGCGCTCGGCGGCGAGGTGATCGTGCTCACGCCGCACTTCGTCCGACCGGACTGGATGCCCGGGAGCCAGGGCCTGCGCACCCCCGAGACCCGCGAGGCGGTCACCTTCCTGCGGGAGTTCTGCGCCGAAAACCGCGTCGGACTGGCCGACACCTCCCGGCGCTGGGAACACCTGTGGGTCGAGGGGCTGCCCTACATGACCCTCCTCAACAACGGCATCAACCATCCCGACGACCGTGGCCACGCCCTGTTTGTGGCGGACCTCAAGCTCTTCTTTGCGGCTGCGGTTCCCGCCGCGGCCCGCGCGCCGGTCGACATGCCGGCGCAGAGACCCTAGGGCCACTCATCCTGAACGCCGTCTGGCGAGGAGTTCGTCTCATGAATGCGGCCCTCTGCACGCACAGCCTGGTCATGGCCATGGCGGCCACTGGCCTCTCTCTGTCGGCCCTTGGGCAGGTGCCTGACGGCTGGTCTGTTACCCACCGGGAGGACTTCGGGGAGGGTGCTGACGAACGCTGGCGTCTCACCGACTCGAGCGCCTGGACGGTCCGCGATGGCAGGCTCCAGGTGGAGGCCCCCAGCGAAGGGCACAACACTTTCGCCACGCTCCGCGGCGCACGCCTGAGGCCTGAACTCGCCATCGAGGTCGGGGTGACCCTCCGCCAGCGTAAGGCAAAAGACGGCTGGAGCTTTGCCGGGATCGCCCTCTACCAGGATGGCGCCAGCTTCTGGATGCTGGGGCTGACGGAAGGCCCGGACGGCCGCCGCTACAGCGATTTCCTGGAGTCCTACGGCGGCACCTGGCAGGCGCAGTCCGAGGGCGAGACAGCCCTGCCCAAGGCGGCAGAGCGCGTGGACTCGCCGTGGGAACCGGGGACCCCGTACCGTCTGCGGCTGGTGCTGCAGCGGGAGCGGATCGAGGCGGAGGTGCTGGACCCGCAGGGGCGCCGGCTTGCCAGTGGCGCCTTCGGTCTTCCCGCCGGCGTCGCCGCCGTGCGCGCAGGCCTGCCGGCGCTGCTGGCGCGGGGGTGCCGGGCGGAGTTCACCGGGGTCACGGTCAGTGCCCCGGCCCTGGTCGAGGCCCCGCCTGTTGGCGTGCAGGTCGAGGACGGGCCCAAGGGCCGCGTCGGCATCCTGGTGGACGACCTCCCCGGGCTCGACCGGCAGGCGGCCGAGGCGCTCCAGAAGCGCTTGCGCCAGGAGGGCTTCGGGGTCACGGGCCTGAGTGTCGCCGCCGTCTGCGACGAGCGTGTCCTCACCCCGGCCGTAGTGGCTGCGTACGTGGTCCCGGCCTGCCGCAGCTATCCGGTCGCGGGTGGCGAGGCACTGGTGCAATACGCACGGCAGGGAGGGCACATCGTGTTCCTGGGAGGCCCCTTACTCGACCTGCCGCTGTGGCAGGCAGGCCAGGAGTGGCTCAGCGCCGAACAGGTGGACGAGCGCTGCCGCCAGGCGGAGATCGCGTTCCGCCCCTTTGTCATCGCTCCGGGCCTGGACCTCGGTGGCTGGCAGCGGGCCACGGACAACCCCGGGGGTGCGGGGACCTGGGAGGTGGCGACGGGAGGGCCGGGGGGGGCAGCCTGTCTGCGCTACAGCACCACGGACTACCGGAACTGGGACGGTCGCCTGTCGCCGGCCATGCCGCTGTTCGGCCAGGGGCATGACCTGTTCCTCTTCAGCCTGATGGCGGACGCCCGGACCCCGCAGATCTCGGTCGAGATCCAGGAGGAGGATGGTTCCCGCTGGATGGCGGTGGTCGCGGCGACGACCGAATGGCGCCGCGTAGCCCTGAGGCCCGAGGCGTTCCAGTACTGGCAGGACTCGAAGTCCAAGGGTCGCGGCGGCGCGGGGGACAGCCTCAAGCCGGCCCAGGCCCGGCGGGTGAACTTCGGCCTGGCGCACAGCCATACGCCGGCAGTGCACGGCCCGGCCCATGAGTTCCGCATCGCCGAGGTCGGCACGGCGCGCAACCCTATGGCCGGTATCGCCAGCGGTGGGGCGGCACTGCCGGCCAGCCTCGAGAGCGTCTGGCCGCGCTACAAGACCTACCCCGCGGCCGCGGCACAGACACTGGCCCCGGCCGTGTCGTGGCAAGGGCTGCCGGCGCGGGCGCCAGGCGCGGTCCCGGAGTTGCTCTGCGCCATCCCGCGGCCCCAGGGCCAGGGCTTCGGCCGCGGCCAGAAGTGGCGCTACGTGCCGTTGTTGCGAGCTCTGGACGCGCAGCAGCAGGAGCGCGGGGCGCCGGTGTGGCTGCTGCTGAACCGCGACCTGCCCTATCCCGGCAGTGTCTTCCTCGGGGTCGGCCTCAATGACCTGGGCCTGCTTGGCCGGGACCCGGCCTGGGGCGACTGGGTGAGCGGCGCGCTCGGCCGGGTCCTGAACGGTCTCCTGCTGGCGGAAGCCGGAACCGAGCAGTTCGCCTACTGGCCGGGTGAGAGCGTCGTCTGTGGTGCGCGACTCTGCAATCCCGGCCGCCAGCGTGGCAAGGGCGACCTGGCCATCGCTATCCGTCGCGCCGCGGGCGGCGCCGCGGTCTGGGAAAGGCGGGTCAGCCTGGATGTCGAGGCGGGAGCCGAGGCCACCTGGCAGGAGACCTGGAAGCCCCCCGCCGAGCCGGCCGTCTACCAGGTCGAGGTCACTCTCATCGGGCCGAATGGGCAGGGCGTCGCTGACCGCATCGGCCATGAGGTCGCGGTGCTGGACCCCCGGCCGGCGGCCGCGGACGAGTTCGTGCGCGTCCGCGCAGGCGGTTTCGAACTCCAGGGCAAACCGTGGTACCCCGTCGGGGTGAACTACTGGCCGCTGTATATCTCCGGGCTGGACCCGGCCGATTACTGGGCGGGCTGGCTGGACCACCGCTTCTACGACCCGGAACTGGTCGAGCGCGACCTCGGCCGCCTGGAGACCCTCGGCATCAACCTGGTCAGCATCTCGGCCCACGATTTCCGCTTCCACCGCAACGTGCTGGACTTCCTGCGCCGGTGTGCCCCGCACGGCATCAAGGCCAACCTGTTCATGGGCTTGGCCAGCCCCACCGCCTACCAGGAGGAGGCCCTGCGGACGTACCTGGAGACGGCCCGGCTGAAGGACAACCCGACGCTGTTTGCCTACGACACGATCTGGGAGCCCGGCAACTACCTGTTCGGCAATCAGCGTCCGCGCTGGGATGACCGTTGGCGCGACTGGATCACGGAGCGTTACGGCAGTCTGGAGGCAGCGGAGAAGGACTGGGGCGTGAAGCTCCCCCGCGATGCCAAGGGGCTCGCCCTCTCGCCGCCGGACCCGTGGTTCCGCGACGACGGCGACTGGCGCGTGGCGATGGCGGCCTACCGGCGCTTCATGGATGACCTCAGCAGCGGCCTCTGGAATCGGGCTAATCGCGGGCTGCGGCGGCTCGACCCGAACCACCTCGTGAGCTTCCGGCAGGGAAACACGCTGCCGCATGACTTCGTCTTCACCGGTACCCCGAAACACATCGACTTCATCTGCCCGGAAGGCTACTCGATCCCCAACAGCGACGAGGGTGGCTGGGCGGCCGGCTTCATCACCCGCTACGTGGCCTTCACCACCCGCGGCAAGCCGGTCCTCTGGTCCGAGTTCGGCACGAGCGTCTGGGATTCGGTCCGGATGGAACCCAGTGCCGCGGCGGTCCCGGTGCAGGCCCAGTACCACGAGCGTTTCTACCGCATGGTGCTGGAGAGCGGAGCACACGGCACAGCCCCATGGTGGTGGCCAGGCGGGTACCGGGTCGAGGAGCGCAGCGACTACGGCATCATGAACCTGGACGGCACGCCGCGCCCGGCAGCGGAGCTGATCCGCACGTATGGACCACGGATCCGAGCGCCCAGGCCGACGCTGACGCCGGACACCTGGTTCGAGTTCGACCGCGATGCGCATGCCGGCGGGTACTGGTACGCCGCGTTCAACACCGGCCTGGCCGCCTACCGTGAGGCCGTGGCCGGCGGCCACGTGCTCGGCGTCCGCAGCCCGGGCACGGGCACGACCTCGCTGAACACACCCCTGGTGGCGGTGGGCAACCGCCCCCTCACCGAAACCAACCCGCCGAAGTACCTCAACGCCGAGTTCAACTGGCTCCAGGTGCGCAACGCCGACGGCGAATGGGTCGAGGCAGACGATGGCGTGACGGTGACCGTGAAGCCTGCGGCCCCGGTCCTGGCCAGAGTCGGTCTGGGGAACACCCAGGAGGCAGCCTGGGTCAGTGGAGCCGGGGCCCGTGCCGGGGTTGTCCTGCTGGCGACGCCCGGGCGGTCCCAGGTCCAGGGCCGCTGGGCGATTCCGGCGGACGTCCCGTACCTCGGCGACGCGGACCTGGGCCAGATCGAGCTCTCCGCAGGCCTGGCCGCGACGGTCGACGTCGAACTGCAGATGCTGGCCGTGGACCGGGCCTGGTTCGGCGAGAAACGGAGCTTCCGGCTGACGCCTGCGACCGGGCCGCGGTGACCCGGCCAGCCGGCGCCGAGAGGCTATGAGTGGAAACGCACGCACGCTGGCACTAGGGTCCTGGACATGAAGCCTGCCCACGCCACGAATGCCTGTCGGACGCTGCGGTCTGGCCTGGTCGCCGCAGGAGGGCGCTGGTTCCTGGCGGCGGCGCTGCTGTTTTGCCTCCCAGGGCGGTCCCAACTGGCCTGTGCCGTGTGCGGCAAGGCCATCCAGGGCGGCTACCTGGAGGCCGCGGGCAAGGCCTTCTGTTCGCGGGAGTGTTTCCGCACGACGCTGCCCGTATGTGCCACCTGCGGCAAGCGGATCGAGGGCGGGCACCTGATCCACGACGGCCGGCACTTCTGCTCCGAGGCCTGTTTCCAGCGCATCCTGCCGACCTGTACGCTCTGTGGGGTACCCCTGCAGCAGTCCTATACCATCAAGGCCCGGACGTACTGCAAGGCACACGCTGACGGCCCCCGCTGCGATGCCTGCGGCCTGCCGGTGGGCAAAGGCTACACCATGGGCGACGGCCGGATCGTGTGCAGCGACTGCAAGCCAGGCCTGGTGTTCGCTGTCGAGACGGCGGCACCCCTGTATGCCAAGGCCCGCGAAACCCTGGTCGGCGTCTTGGGACTGCCCCTGCCGGCCTCGCCGCCGCTGGAGTTGGTGGGCAGCGAGGCCCTGCCGGCCCACCCGGGGCTGGACCCCAGCATCAAGGTCCGCGAACTCGGTCGCTACCTGCGCCAGATGGAGACCGTCACCCACCGCAACCTCCTGGGCGTGACGCTGCGGGAGGAGACGGCCGCGAACCGGCGGGTACTGGTTCTCTACGGGCTCACGCCAGGCCGTTTCATGGCCACGGCGGCTCACGAACTGACTCACGACCTGCTCTCGGAGCGCTATCCGATGCTGGCTGAGGGCGCTCCCGACTGGCTCGAGGAGGGCTTGTGCCAGTACGCTTCGGTGCTCGCGTGCCGGCGGCTCGGGTACTCCGAGTGCGTCGCGGAGATCGAGTCCTCTGACGACCCCGTCTACGGGGACGGCTACCGCTACGTGGCTCGCCGCTTCGGCAACGACGGCTGGCGCAGCATCTCTACCTGGCTTGAGGCCAAGGGCTTCGCCGGTCTGCCGAGGCGCCCGCCTGCCGGCTTGGACCGGTAGCCCCCGCCGTGTGCAGGGGGCGGGGTCCCGTAAGCGCCAAGCCGGGAACGCCTGGAGGGCGGCTTCTGCGCAAGCCGCCGCGCGGATACGGAGATCCGCGCCTCCAGACCGCGGGGAGCTCTCGGAGGTCTGGGCGCAGTCTCGCTGGACACGGAGCCGCACCGGATCTGCCGCACAGGGGGCAGGATACCCTATGCCCCCCCCTGCGCGGCCCCACGCCGCGTCTCCCTGCCGGACCGGTCCGAGTTGCAGGGCGGCCCATGGCATATCACAGTACCACCTGTCTGGCGCTCAGCAGGTTGCGATTCATGGCCAGTCGCCCATGGCGGGGCTGGCGGCACAGTGGTGATCAAGGAGGTCTCTGCACATGACGACCCGCATGCTTGGGGTGTGGACTGGCGTGCTATGCCTGGTGGGGTGCGCGGCGATGGCTGCCGACTGGGAACGAGACTTCGCAAAGGCCAAAGCCCAGGCCGAACGAGAGGGCAAGTTCATCCTGGTGGATTTCTCCGGTTCGGACTGGTGCGGCTGGTGCAAGAAGCTCGACCGCGAGGTGTTCTCCCAGAATGAGTTCAAGAAGTATGCCAAGGAGAGCCTGATCCTCGTGCTGATCGACTTCCCGCGGGGCGAGAAACTGCCCGTCAAGGAGGCCGAGCAGAACCAGGGCATGGCCCAAGAGTACAAGGTCCGTGGTTACCCTACCGTGGTCCTGACGCTCCCCAGCGGCGAGGAGGTGGCCCGCACCGGCTACCAGGAGGGTGGCGCGGAGCAGTACGTTGAGCACCTCAAGGGGCTACTGGACCCGCACCAAGGCAAGCTGCCGAAGCCCGCCGCCGCCGGCAAGGGCCCCCAGCACAAGGCCCCCTGACCGCCCCGCACAGCCCGGCAGTGCCTGCGTCCGCAGCGACCACGGCCCGAAGCCATGGTTGGGCGTGGGCCCCCGAGGGGAGGCCGCACCAGCCACTGGCCTTCACCCGTGCCGCGAAGTCATGGACCACGGGCTGAGCGCCCTTGGCTTGGTCCAGGCCCCCCGAGGGGGCCGCTCGAGCCACCGCGCTCCGGCCGTGGCGCGGACCTCAGCACTCCGGCAGACGCGGCGTCACCCAGGCCTGGCGTGCGGCGCCGCGGTAGATCGCTTCCATCACCGCGCTGCGCACCGCAGCCTCCCGCGGGCCGACCAGGTCGCCGGCCGGCCCGCCACCCGTGGCATTCAGAAACAGATCAAAGGCGTGCGGCAGGGCCGCAGGCAGGGCGGTCCACGGCGTCTGGCCATCGGCGCCGGCCAGGCGTGCACTCTTGAGGTAGAGTTGGCCGTCGATCATGACGGCGTGGCCCTCGGTCCCGCTGATCTCCAGGGTCACCGGGTTCTGCAGGTCGACCCACCCCGCCGCCAGTGTGCCGGCGCATCCACCGGGGAAGGCCAGCAGCGCCTCGCCCGACTCGTCGCAGTCGCCGTAGCGACCGGTCACCGTCTGGATCCGTCCCGTGACCCGGCTGGGGTTACCCATGAGCCACAGCAGGATGTCCAGGGAGTGGGTCCCCAGGTCCCCAAAGGCGCCGCAACCGGCGATGGTGGGATCGGCCATCCAGCGCCACTCCGTGTCGAACCAGCCGCCCAGGCTGCCGTGGTGGCAGTTGCTGCCGCGGATGCGGGTGATCCGCCCGAAGCTGCCCGCCTCGATCTGCAGCTTGAGGAAACGGTGCGCCGGTTGGGAGCGCATGAAGTAGCCCGTCTGGAACAGCACCCCGGCCTTCTCGATGGCCGCTGCCATGGCGTAGGCGTCGGTGGCCCCCAGGCCCAAAGGCTTCTCGACGAACAGGTGCTTGCCGGCAGCGCAGGCGGCCCTCACCAGGGCCCTGTGGCGATTCGTCTCGGAGCCGATGACCACGGCGGGGACGCCCTTGTCCCGCCAGATGGTCCGGACGTCCGCCACCGCGATGGCACCCAGCGCCTCCGCCGTCTTGCGGGCCCTGGCCGGGTCCGGGTCCCAAGCGTACTTCACGCACACGTCGGTCCGCGCCTTGATGCTGTTGACGAAGCCAGGGGTATGGATGTGGGCGCAGCCCACGAAGGCAACGGTCTGCATGCCGCCTCTCCGGTTGCATCCCAGGCCCAGGGATGTATCCTTGCTACACGACGTCGGTCCTGGCTTGCCCCATGCCGGCGCACCGCGCGCAACCTACCACGGCGGGTGGCCGTCCGCAACCTAGGCGCAGGAGGCAACGACGAATGGTCGAGGGAGCGGCCCTGGCCTGGATTGCAGCCTGCTGCCCACGCTGAGTGTCGGGGAGGGTCGCCGGACCTCAAGACTGGGGGTGCGCTATGAGTGGCTTCACCATCCGTGCCATGCAGCCGGGCGACCGCCTCGAGGTCGCCGAACTCATCTGTCTGTCCACCAACACCTGGTACCAGGCTCACGGACGTGGGACGATCTTTGCCGGTGGCCCGACCACCACGGAACTGCATTTTGATGTCTACCATGCCCTCGAGGGCAGTTCCGGCATCGCCGCGGTCGACGAACGCACCGGCCGGATCATCGGCTCATGCTTCCTGCACGTCCGGCCCACGCACGTCTCGCTGGGGATCATGAACGTGCACCCCAATCACTTCGGGCGCGGGGTCGCGGGGGCACTGCTGCGCCACATCGTCCAGGTCGCCGATGGCCTCGGTCGGCCCGTGCGGCTGGTCTCCAGCGCCATGAACCTGGACTCGTTCTCGCTCTACACCCGCGCCGGGTTCGTGCCTCGCCATGCCTACCAGGACATGTGGCTGAAGGTCCCCTCCCAGGGATTGGTCACCGAGGGCCTCGATGACCACCGCGTTCGCGATGCCGTGGCGGCCGACATCCCCGCCATGGCCGCCTTGGAGATGGAGGTCAGCCACATCCGGCGGGACGGCGATTACCGGTATTTCATCCGCGATGAGATGGGGATCTGGCACGTCTCCGTGGTGGAGGGCAAGGGCAAGCGCCTGGAGGGATTCCTGGTCTCCTGCACCCACCCAGGCTGCACCATGATTGGCCCCGGAGCCATGCGCACCGAAGCCGCGGCTGTAGCCCTGCTGGCCGTTGAGCTGGACCAGCACCGTGGCCGGTCGCCCGTGTTCCTTCTGCCCGTCGAGTCTACCAGCCTGGTGCGACAGGCCTATGACTGGGGGGCCCGGAACTGCGAGATCCACTTCTGCCAGGTGCGCGGGGAGTTCACCCCCTTCTCCGGCGTCAGCATGCCGACCTTCATGCCCGAGACGGCCTGAAGCCGTCAGGCTCCGGCCGACATCGCTCCGGCCGTGACGAACTGCCGGTCATACAGGCGCCGGTACAGTCCGCCGGCAGCGACCAGGTCTGCATGCCGGCCGCTCTCGACGATGCGGCCCTGGTCGATGACGTAGATGCGCTGGGCGCCGCGAACGGTCGTGAGCCGGTGGGCGATGACCACCGCCGTGCGGCCGTGCAGGAGACGGGCCAGGGCCTTCTGGATCAGGGCCTCGGTGCCGGTGTCGACGCTGGACGTCGCCTCGTCCAGGATCAGTAGCCGCGGGTCCACCAGCAGGGCCCTGGCGATGCTCAGCAACTGGCGCTGGCCGGTGGACAGGTTGCTGCCGCCCTCGAGGATGCGGGTCTGGTAGCCGTGTGGCAGGCGCTCGATGAAGTCGTCGGCTTCGGCCTGACGGGCCGCGGTCACGACCGCCTCCAGAGGGGCGTCGGTGCGGCCGAAGGCGATGTTACCGGCCACGGTGCCGGCGAAGAGGAAGGGCTCCTGGGGCACGAAACCCAGTTGGCGGTGCAGGCTGGCCGCGGTGATGTCCTGGACAGGCCGGCCGTCGACAAGGATGGCCCCAGACGCGGGGTTGTAGAAGCGGCAGAGCAGGTTCACGATGGTCGTCTTGCCGGCGCCGGTGGGGCCCACGATGGCCACGGTTTCGCCGGGCCGGGCTTCGAGACAGACGTCATGTAGCACCTCGACCCCCGGCTCGTAGCAGAAGCTCACCCCACGGAACTCCAGGTGGCCCTGCATCGCCGGCAGGTCGGTGGCCCCGGGGGCGTCGCTGACCTGGGGCACGGTCTGCAGCAGGTCCATCACCCGCTCGCCCCCGGCGGTGGCCGATTGGAGCGTCGTGTAGAGCTGGCTGAGTTCGCGGATGGGCACGAAGAGCCGGTTCATGTAGGTCATGAAGGCGACGATCACCCCGAGGCTGGCGTGGCCCCGGGCCACCATCAGCCCCCCGGCCAACAGCACCACGCAGGTGGCGGCGGTGCCCAGGAAGTCCACCACCGGCATGAAGACGAAGGACAGCGACATGGCCCGCACATGCGCGGTGCGGTTCTCCCAGTTGCGCTGGCGGAACTGGCGCTGGCTGGTGTCCTCCTGAGCGAAAGACTGGATCACCCGCATGCCCTCGATGTTCTCGGCCAGGTTCCCCACCAGCACCGCCACCTTCTCGCGCGTCTCGCGATAGGCCACGCGAGCCCTACGGCTGAACAGGACCGTGGCCAGCACCATGACCGGCAGGACCGTGAACGTGATCAGGGCCAAGCGCGCATCCATCCACAGCATGATGCCCACCGTGCCGACGATGAGCAGGCTGTCGCCCAGGAGCGTTACCAGGCCCTCGCTGAGCAGGTTGTTGATCACCGCGACGTCGTTGATCACACGCGAGACCGTAATGCCGACGATGTGCCGATCGTGGTACGCCACCGACAGGCGCTGCAGGTGCGCAAACAGGTCCTGCCGCAGCGCAAACAGGGTCTTCTGGCCCACCCGAGCCAGGAGGAAGCTCTGGCCGGCCGCCGCAAAGTAGGACGCCACCATCACCCCCGCGAGGAACAGGCACTGTCGCGTCAGGCCGTCGGTGTCGCGCCCAGGGATCTCGACATCGATGAGACGACGGGTGATGAGGGGCACCAGCAGCCCCGCCACCGTGCTCACCAGCATGAGCCCCAGCCCCAACCCCAGGTCGGAGCGATGGGGCCTGGCAAAGCGCAGCAACTGGCGCAGCACGCTGCCGCGGATGCGGCCGCCCTCATCCTGCTTGCCGAAAGCCTTGATGAGGCCGCCGGGGCCGCCGCCACCCCCAGGAAAACCGCCCATGCCGCCGCTGCCCAGCATCAGATACCCTCCCCGGCCGCCGTGGCCCGCGTCGCCCCGGCGGCGCCCGGCCGGAGTTGCTGCTCGTAGAGATCGGCGTAGAGGCCACTGGTGCGCAGCAGTTGCTCGTGGGGGGTCTCGGTGGCCGTGCGCAGGCCCACGGCCGCCACACGGCCATGGTCCATCAGAAAGACTCTGTCGGCCTCGCGGAGGGTGCTGAGCCGCTGCGCGATGATGATGGCCGTGCGGCCCGCCATCAGGCGGCGCAGGGCCTGCTGGATCTGTTGCTCGGTCTCGACGTCGACGCTCGAGGTGGCGTCGTCCAGGATGAGGATCTCCGGGTCCTTCAGGACCGCCCGGGCCAGGGAGAGGCGCTGCCGCTGCCCACCGGACAGGGTGGCGCCCCGCTCGCCGATGCGCGTGCGGTAGCCCTCCGGCAGGCCGACGATGAACTCGTGGGCATGGGCCGCCCGGGCCGCGGCCTCGACCTCGGCATCCGTCGCCTCGGGGCGGCCGAAGGCGATGTTCTCGCGCACTGTCGCGGCGAAGAGGATCGTATCCTGCAGGACGACGCCGATGTGGTCCCGCAGCGACTTGGCGGTCACGGTGCGGATGTCGACCCCATCGACCAGGACCGCACCGCCCGTCGGGTCGTAGAAGCGTGGGATGAGGTTGGTCACGGAGCTCTTGCCGGAACCGGTGGCCCCGATGAAGGCGGCCTTCTCGCCCGGGAGGACCTCGAAGGTGACGTCGTTCAGGACCTTGATCTGCCGCGTGTAGCCGAAGGTGACGTGATCGAAGCGGATATGTCCGCGCACCTCATGCAGCGCTTCGGCCCCTGGGGCGTCGCTGACCTCCGAGCGCAGGTCCAGGACCTCGAAGATGCGCTCGGCCGAAGCCGAGGCCTCGGCGATGGCGGCGATGACCCAGCCCAGCCGGCGGCACGGCCCCGTCAGCAGCGCCAGGTACGCGAGGAAAGCCACCAACTCGCCGGGAGTGAGACTCCCGCGCATCACCAGGCGCCCGCCAACGAGGAGGACCGCCAGGGTCCCGGCCCCAGCCAGGAACTGCATCAGGGGCAGGTAGATGGCCCGCCAGCGCGCGTCCTGCCGCTGCAGGTCAAGCAGCCCGCGGTTGCGCTCCTCGAAAGCGGTCCTCTGCGGGGCCTCGCGGCCGAAGGCCTTGACGATACGGGCGCCGCGCAGGTTCTGTTCCACGAAGGAGGTCAGTTCGGCTTCCTGGTTGCGCACCTTGGCTGACAGGGGCCGCAGCACGCGCCCCAACCCAAGGCCGCTCACGACGAAGAGGGGGACCATACAGAGCGCTACCAGGCCGAGGCGGGGCTCCAGGACCACCATGGCGACCGGGATACCGATGGACAGGGCCGTCATCTGGACCAGGTGCAGGAAGGCCCGGCCGGTGAGAAAGCGGATACGGTCCACATCGCCGACGCTGCGGGCCAGGAGCTGACCCGTCTCGGCCTGGTCGTGGAAGCTGAAGGAGAGGGACTGCAGCTTCTCGTGAAAGCGGTTGCGCAGGTCGAAGGCGACGTTCTGGGAAGCGGTCTCGGTCAGCCGGCCGGTCACAAAGGTGGCCACGCCCTGGACCACCGCCAGGCCCAGCAGCAGACCGCAGCCTGAGAGGATCGCCGCCGTGTCGCCGCGGCCGATGCCGGAGTCGACGATGCGGCGGATCACCATGGGCATGGCGACGGAGATGGCGGTGGACGTCAGAACGGCCGCGTAGGCGAAGGCGACCAGCCAGCCGTAGGGGCGCAGACAGGCCAGGGCCCGACCGACAAGACGCGCCCGGGCGAAGAAGCCGGTGTGGGAGGACGGACCTCCGGTGCTATGCTCCGTGACCCGCGGGAGCGGCATGGCGACCTCTGGCCCCGGACGGCCTCTGCCGAGGTACGGCTCGGGTGGCCCTCCGGGGTGGCACAACCTACCGCCCGCGCCGTGCGGGCGCAAGGGGGCGGCCTGCGTGAGCAGGGCGGTCACAGGATCGCGGGCGCGGGGCGATGGGCTCTCGCGGGCGCGCGTGGGCGCGAACATAAGCTGCTCTGCGCTGCAACGGGCCTGGTCGAAAGCAGTGACAAGTCACCGACAGTCCAGAGGGCCCCGCCTCGCGCCGGGGCTCGGTATCCTACTGCGCTGGCCACCGGCGGAGCTTTGGTGCCGGTGCGGCAGCACCGCTTTGTCTTAGGTTGACGCCCAGGCGCGGGCGCGGGACTGTGGGTCCCCGCCCCGACTGGGACCTTTGGAAGGTCCGAACGGACTTCGGACCCACACCGGCCGGTCCCTGAGCCAGCGCAGCGCGTCGAACGGGCCGCCGTGACCGACGGCGACCGCGCTGGCAGGTCATGGGGTGCCGATCCGGTCCGCCAAGGCGCGCACGGCCCGCTTGACGTTGGCGAAGTGCTCGGGGGTGATGCGGATGCTATCCCAGCCGTTGTTGTCGCCGCCATAGCTATACCAGAAGATGGCCTTGGCGTCGGCGTCCAGGGCATGCTGCCAGTACTGACGCATGTCTTCTTCACTGGGGAGCTTGCTGCCCTGCGGGTAGGCCTGGGCGGCATACCAGATCGGCTTGTCGGGTAGCGCCGCTCGCGTCCGGGCGAAGACTCCGGGGAGAATGCCCGCGTTGCCGGCGCCGGGATAGCAGTCGAACAGGTTGACGTCAGCAGCCACGCGGAAGGGCCGGCCACCGGCACTCATGAAGACCGGCATGGCCGGGTGGTACGGGTCCAGGCCATTCACGAGGTCATAGACGGCCTGCACTCGAGGCACGTTGGCCAGGTTCGAGTCCGGCTCGTCCCAGAGGGTCCAGCAGAGCAGCGCGGGGTGGTCCCGGAGCCGCCGAACACGCTGCTCGACGGCGGGGCGGTTCAGTTCGGCGCCCTGGTACCAGTCCCGGCGCAGGCCCATCATCACCATGAAACCCAGGTCCCGGGCCATGTCCAGGTAGGCCAACGCGTTCTCGTCGGTGTCCGGGGCATCGTTGTGCTCGAAAGCATAGGTGTGGAGCGTGTTGAAGCCCGCCTGGCGCAGCTCGGTCAGGTCCGCTGTCTTGCGGGCCGGGCCGGGCTGCCAGCCGGCCGGGTCGGCCAGGACCCAGTACAGGCCGATGGGAAAGAACGGCTTGCCGCTGACCAGCGTCCCGCCGTCGGGCCCCACCACGACCTCGCCGGCGACGGGCGGCAACACCCGCAGCGGCCTCTCGGCCTGGTGAACGAGGGGCCCATCCGCCTGGCTCACCTGCAGGCGCAGCCGGTACTCGCCCGGCGGCAGGCCCTTGCCATCGAGCGGAAGCACCAGGGCGCTCCCCTCGGCCTTGCCGGGGACCTCCCGCGCCACCTGGCCACCGGCGTCCATGAGCGTCACGCTGGCCCGCAGACCGGCCACCCGCTCCGGCGTCGCGGCGAGCACCTCCACGCGCAGCGGCCAGCGGTACTCCAGACTGGCGAACAGCGCACTCTTGTGCGGGTAGCGGATGACCCAGGGCGAGCCCGGCGACGACACCACGGCCGACCCGCCCAGGACCTCCCCGGTCTCCGGGTGCCGCACCTCGATGCAGAAGTCCCGTTCGAACTCGATGGGCTGTTCCACGACGGCGGTGCTGGGTTTGGCAGCGTCCAGGGCGAGGGTCTGCGGCGGGCCCAGCCCACCCCCGCCGACGCGGTCCGCCACGGGCTGCACCACCACCGACGCCGGCAGCCTCGCCCCGACCGCCGGAGCAAGCGCCACCCGGTAGCGCCAGGACATCCCCAGGTCGTAGGGGATGCGCTCGGGTGCTCCCACCTGCACGGGTGCCGGCCGCACCCGCACGTCGTCGATGAGAAAGTCCGCCTCGGGCGACGCGACCAGGTACAGGTGGGCTCCGGCGTCGATGGGGCTGAGTCCAACCGTGATCTGCGTCCAGTCGGTGCGGCTCCCATCCAGTCGCCGCATGACGGCCGGCCCCCAGGCATACGGGTAGGCCTCGATGGCGAGGGTCCCCGAGAGCCGCTTCACCCAGGCCGTGACCAGGTAGGTGCCGCCCTTCTGGAGGGGGGCCAGGGTCTGGTAGACGCCAGCATCGGAGCCGAAGGTATGCACGCGCAGGCACGGCCCCGCCCCCGGCCGGTCAGAGGGCTCCACCGAGAGCCGGTCGCCCCGCTCCGTACGGATGTTGACCGGAGTCCAGCCGGGCGGCGTCAGCAGCAGCCCCTTGCCGTCGCTGTGGTCGGCGGGCGGGCCCTCCATGGCACCATTCATGGTCAACGGCTCCTGGGCCAGGATCGTGGTCGCGGCCAGGACCAGCACCGCAGGCAGACAGCAGAGGCGCATCGGCGGCTTCTCCGGGTTGGACTGGATCGCGGGCCACGCCCGGGCAGACGAACGGCCTACTCTACACCATCCGCCACGGAAACGCGGCCATGCGGCCCGGCAACCGCAGGCGCAGGCCGTGGCGCCTCGAAGGACACGTCCCGGACCATGCCCCCGCGCCCCCGGGCGGAGTGCCCCAGCCTGGGAAACGGTGTAGGGTAAGGGGTGGCGTTCCCGGCCAAGCGACGGGACCCGGAGGTGACCCATGTTCGGGCACGGAGGCGCTCACGCGGAAGTAGGTGCCGGGCGGTCCCCGGGAGGCTGAACGATGGAGCGCCTGTTTCCCTGGCTCGCAACGGTGCTTGGAGGGCTGGCCATGGGCGCTGAGGTAGCCTCGACGCTGTTCCCCACCGGCCTGCCTGGGCGCGACTGGCAGCAGTTCCCGGCCGCGGGCTTCAGCGGCCCGGTTGCGGGGATCGTGTACCGCCTGCAGCACACGGTGACCAACGGCATGGCACTGGGCGGGGTGGATACGGGCTGCATCGACCTCGAGACCCATGGGACCTGGGGCTACTGCACCCTCTTCAACACCCACGTCCCGCGGCGGGGCCCTCTGGGCTCGCCGCTGCTGGGCCTGCACGCTGGGGACCGGACCTGGGTGCTGGCCGCGCCGCGCCCGTCGCCGACGCCGGCCCTGAAGGCGGTGCCGGCCTGGCTCCCGCCGCCGGCGGTCGCGGGGCAGCCGGACCTCGGGCCCGCACAGCCTGCCTGGGCGGTGGCGGCGGACAACGTGCCCGGCTGGTGCCGGAGTGTGGGCGGCAGTGCCTACGACTTCCCGGCTGGCCGCGCCGGCTGTCACGGGCCTGCCGTAGTCATCTGGACCAGCCCCGTCTCGGGTACCCTCCGGGTCTCGGGCGGGCTCTGGCCGCTGCGGGACCTGGGCCGCACCATGCCGTGGGAGGTCCTGCACAACGAGGTCGCCGTCGCCAAGGGCACCCTCGCCTCGGGGCCGACTTCGGCGCGGCCGCAGCCGCTGGCGCCCGACGTCGGCGGACTGCGCCTGGAGGTCGAGGAGGGCGATACCCTCACCCTCAGCCTCGCCCAGGGGAGCCCGTGCAGCGACTACGTCGGCGTGGACTTTGCCCTCTCCAGCGAGGCGGACGGGCGCCGTTGGGACCTGGCGGCGGACTTCAGCGCTACGGCGAACCCCAATGGCCCATGGCAGTACGACAGCGCTACCCGCGTGGCCGCGCTGCTCGCCGGGCCGCGCCGGGCGGTCGCCACCGCCAGCCAGATCCACTACTTCGGGCACTACCCGGTGGCCGACATCGAGTTCGAGACCGCTGCACCGGTCCGAGTCGGGCTGCGCGCCTGGAGTCCGTTCCTGCCGGGAGATCTGGTTCGCTCGCTGCTGCCGGGCATCGTCTTCGAAGCGCATCTGCGGAACCCGACCGAGGCCACTCAGACCGGCACCCTCGCGCTGTCGTTCCCCGGGCCGCTGCCGGAGGAGGCCGGAGCTCAGGAGTTCGACCGCCGGGAGGTGGGAGAGGGCGTGCGGGGCCTGGCTGTCCGCGGACCGAAGGCGTCCTATGTCCTTGCCGTTCTGGGAGATGACCAGGCGCGCTTCGGCGCAGGGCTGGGCCGCAGCGCCCGCGCCTGGGAGGCCATCGGCAAGGCCCTGCCCGCGGCGGGAGCCGACCATGCCGGGGCCTCGGCGGCAGTGGACTTCACCCTGGCACCCGGCGCCGCGCAGGTCGTGCGGTTCGCCCTGACCTGGTGTGCGCCGACCTGGAAGGGCGGCGGCTTCAACGCCTCCCCGGCTGGAGGCACCTTCACCCACATGTATGCCAGGCACTACCCCGACGCGGTCGCCACGGCCCGGCTCCTGGCCCGGGAGCACGCCGACCTCCTGCGGCACGTGCTGGCCTGGCAGCAGGTCGTGTACGACGATGCGGCCCTGCCGCTCTGGCTGCGCGATGCGCTGGTCAACGTGCTCTACATGATCACGGAAGACGGCTACTGGGCGCAGAAGGGACCTGAGCTCCCGGCGTGGGTGCGGGAAGGGGATGGCCTCTTCGGCATGAACGAGTGCCCCCGGGGCTGCCCGCAGATCGAGTGCATCCCCTGCAGCTTCTATGGCAGTCTGCCGCTGGCGTACTTTTTCCCGGAGCTGCAGCTCTCCACCCTCCGCGGCTACCAGGGCTACCAACTGCCGGACGGCGCACCGCCGTGGATCTTCGGCGGCTGTACCGGGCAGACCCCGCCCATCGACTTCGCCTCGCCGACGCGCGGCTACCAGTTCGCCTCCAACGGCATCAGCCTCGCCGCCATCGCAGACCGATTCCTGCTCTGCCGGGACACCCCCGACGGCCGCTACGCCAGGGAGCTCTACCCGATGCTGAAACGCAGCCTGGTGCACACGGTCAGCCTGCGCACCACCTCCTCCTACACCCTCGGCGAGAGGATCATCGCCATGCCCGACGGCAACCAGGGCACGGAGTGGTTTGAGGCGCCGCTGCCCGGCTGGGCAGGGATGACAGCCCATATCGGCGGCCTGCACCTGGCCGAACTGCGCATCACGGAACGACTGGCGCGCCAGGTCGGAGACGCGGAGTTCGCGCGCCAATGCGCCGACTGGACCGCCGCCGCCCTGGAGGCCATGGAAGCCCGGCTCTGGGACCGCCGGGGCTTCTACCTGAACTACCTCGAGCCCGAGAGCGGCCGGCGCTCGGAACTGGTCTTCGGCTACCAACTCGACGGCGAATGGGTCCTGGCCCACCACGGCCTGCCGAAGGCCCTCCCCGAAGGCCGCATCCAGACGGTCCTCGAGACCATCCGCCGCTGCAACGTTGCCGTGACCCGCTACGGCGCCGTGAACTACGCCAACCCCGACGCCAGCGTGGCCAACCCCGGCGGGTACGGCGCCTTCAGCTACTTCCCGCCTGAGCTGCTGATGCTGGCGATGACATATATGTACTACGGCCAAAAAGACTTCGGCATCGAGCTGGCCCGCAAAGCCTGGCACAACCTCATCTGCCAGCAGGGCTACACCTGGGACATGCCCAATATCCTGCGCGGTGACGTGGACACCGGCGAACGGACCTTCGGCAACGACTACTACCAGGACATGATGCTCTGGTCGTTGCCCGCGGCCCTGGCCGGCACGGACGTGAACGGGCCCTGCCGCCCCGGCGGCCTGGTGGACCGCGTCCTGGCAGCCGCCACCCGGTGACGCCGCCGGCCCGGCTTCGGCCAGGCCTCGGGCGCCGCGCCCATGGGGCGGAGCAGCGTGTGTCAGCCCGCCCCGGGACAGCGCACAGCCAACTGCGGGAAGAAGGGCTCGAAGTGCTGCGGGGTGCGCGTCGCCAGCCCCTGGAACCGGCAGGCGAACCCGCCGATCAGGATGTCGGCCACGGGCCGCCGGTGGGTGTCCCCCAGGCGCTTCTGTTGGACGTAGGAGACCCAGCCGGCGGTCGCGTTCCCGGTGTCCGCCGGCAGCCAGGCTGGAACCGGAGCCGCCCCCAGCAACTCCAGTAGGGCCGCGCCGGCGACTGTGGGTCCCAGCTCCGACTGGGCCCCCTGGGCCGAACGGACTCCGGCCCCACACTCCCCAGGCTGGCGACGGTCTTGCGGGCCCGTGGGCGGCAGCAGTCTTGACGTCGCTCTCTGGAGTCGCGTCTGGCCCGCACGCGGGCCGATGGCAGCCGCGACCTACCGGGGGCCCCGTCGCGAGGCTGCAACGGCTTCTGGAAACGGCCCTGTGGGTCCGGTCCCGGCACCTGCGGCCACTTGGAGGGGGTCCCCCCGTCACGTTTGAGCAGACGGCGCCGGGTAGGTCAGGGGTGCCCGCCGTGGCCATCAGAGTCCGGCCAGACCAGCCCGTGGCCCGGGACTGGCACCGCGCCGTTTGGCCGGGCATGGCGGCGGGTCTCCTGGCCGAACGACCCGGTTGTGCGGACCCGCGCCCAACGGGGTCAGCACCAGCCGATGGCTCGCCTCTGTCCTTCCTGGATTTCAGCCCCAACGGGGCGCTATACGCCAGCCCAGGGCACCGCCCTGGGAACTGGCACAACCAGCCGTCTGCAGCCTGACGGGCTGCGACATTGTCCATCCGGTACGTGGTCCCACGGCGGCCCGGAGTCTTGCCCCTGCAGGGCTCAATCCTGTGGGTTGCCTCATTTCCCAGGGCGGCGCTCCGCTTGTCCTGGGCTACGATGATGCCGGGCCTTCAGCCCGTCAGAATCCACCTGTCATGCCCAGGCGAACTCCGCAATATGCGGATGGTGAACGGTTGGGCCGCATAGGCCGGGGGGTGCCGTTGGCTGCGGCGCAGGGCGTGGGGACCGCGCCGTAGCCCGCCCCTACCGGCGCCGCCTGGCTTCGGCGAGCAGCTCTTCCTCCGTGACTTTGAGCCGGAGGGGAACCGGGTCCTGCCAGCCTTTCCGGAAGGCGAACCCAGCCATGATCCAGAGGTCTCCGGCCCGGGGCTCGAAGGAGTAGGGATAGCTGAGCTGACCGTCCTTCTGCCGGGCGATGACGAGGGGCCGCGTCCAGGTCTTCCCGTCGTCGTCGGAGAAGGCCGCGGAGAGCTCCTCGCGGTGCCAGGAGGCGGCCACCTCGGACGCCGGGCCGGGCTGACCCCGCGGGCAGGACTGGCCTTCGGCGGCCAGACGGTTCCAGACCAGGAACAGCCGTCCGCTTCGCAGGCGCAGCAGGTAACCCGGGGATGTGCTGGCATCGATGGGGCTGGGCTGCACCGTGCGCCAGGTGCGCCCGCCGTCCTCGGAGATGGCCTGCCAGAACCGGTCCAGGTTGGTCCGGATGAGCATCAGCAGCCGGCCGTCACTCAGCTCGGCGACGGTCGGCTCGATGGCGCCATCGTGGTGACCATGGCCGCCGAGGTCGATCAGGTTGCTGCGCCGCCAACTGCGGCCGGCGTCGGCCGAGACGAACGAGCAGGCGACCCACCGGCCGGGCTTCGTCACCAGGTGTTCCGCGCTGACGACGAGGTTGCCGTTGCGGAGCCGGATGCAGCCGAAGAAGTTGGCATTGTAGCCATCCAGGAGTTGCTGCGGCTCTGCCCAGGTCTTGCCGCCATCGGGGCTGCGAACCGTCCACAGGCCCAGGGAGCAGTCGTCCTTCGGCTCGCCCGTCGCATCGTCCCAACTGAACGTGTAGCGGGCCAGGTCCAGGTAGACCATGACCAAGGCCCCGTCCTGCGCGTGCAGGAGGTAGTAGGAGGCCGGCTCGCGGGGGTGTTGCCCGAAGCAGGCCGGGGCTGCCTCAGACCACGTGCGTCCCTCATCGCGGCTCACCAGGATCGCGCGGTCGTCCGCGCTCAGCAGAGACCCATCGGGCGCCAGGAGGAACGGACCACTCCGGTCCACCCCAAGGGGCTTGCACAGCGGATGTACCCAGCGCGCGTCGGCCTCTGAGTCCATCCCCGCCCGTTTTCCAGCCTCGGTCGTCATCGCATGATCCTCCGGTCCCTGGTGCAGCGCTGCGCACGGGAACGGGCCCTGGCCGTGGCGCCGGTCAGCGGGGCCAGGCCTCGGGCTCAGCTCCCGTGAGCGTGTCGCCGCGGCGCCCCTGCCAGTGCCAGTCCACCTCGTCGAAGCGGAAACCCCAGTACATCTGGTTCTGCGTCAGCTTGACCACCACCGGGTTCACCCCCGGGTGCAACGGCACGGAGGTCCACAGACGGTTGGCCTCGCGCGGCAGGTCCACCGGCAACTCGACCGCGAGGTGGCCACTGACCCAGAGCCAGCCCGAGTCGTCGGCCTGGAAGAGGAAGGAGCGGTGGTTGAGCTGGGCGTCCGCCTCGATCCAGGTCACCGCGTAGGCGAAGGCCGGCGGCGTGGGGCCATAGACGCGCAGCAGGTCCACGGCACCGCTCCAGTCGTAGCACGAGCCATCGGCGATGACCCGCCAGGCGGGGGCCTCCGCGCCGCTCGCCGCAGGCAGCCCGGCAAGCCCCAGCGTGGCGGGGTCACTCCGCGCCGCGAGCCTGGCAGGATCGTCGTCGCAGGGCTGCTGCAGCCGCCGGATGGCACCGGTGAAACGGTAGACTGCGTGCGAGCCGGCGCTGGTATCCCGGAAAGGTCCGAGAAAGGCCCAGGCACACGGCTTGACGAAGCGGACGGTGGTACGGAGAACGACCGTACCCGCAGCCTCCTGTACGGTCACGGTCGTGGGGTGGACACGCCGGGGCAGTTCTGCCGGGAACTCCAGGGTCAGCACGCGCCGGATGTAGGGGGTCGCGGCGTCATAGGCAAGCACCCGGTCGCCGCGGACGACGAGGCCAGGTGCGGTCGGGCACTGGACCTCGATGGTGCCCCGGAAGCCAGGCCCCGCGACGGCCTGGAATGAGGCGCAGACCGTGATCTCGTTCAGGTGGCCGTTGCCGATGACCAGGGACTGCGTGGGCAGGGCGCAGAACTCGGTGTCCTGGAGGCGCCGATCGGGCTCCTGGGGTGGACGCTGGCCGGCAAGTCCATGAGGGCTGACCGGCGGCAGCGCGTCCAGGCTTCCCGGCGCGCCCCGGCTCGATGCGGGAACCACCGCCACGCGATCCAGCATCGGCCCATCCTCGCGCAGTTCCACCTGCAACCAGTGCAGCCCCGGGCCGAACTCGAGCTCAGGGCCCGGCTGCCAGAACCAGTCCGGCTCGGCGGTCTCGTTGCCGATCACCTCCGGGGCGCCGTCGTCGAAGCGCGCGAACCAACTGTTGTCGCACAGGATGCTGCCCGGCGGGCTGCCGCCCCAGCGCACGCGGAACCAGGTCCGGTGGCGACCGGGACTTGCCAGGCGGAACGCATAGAGGGCCCGGCCGGTCCCGGGCTCCTGCAGTTCGTTGGCGCCCTGGCGGGCCCGCAGGCAGAGCCGGCCGTCCCGCTCGTCCGGTCCGACGTCCAGGGGCCAGGAGACGCGCAGGGGTTGCGCCGCGGCGATGACGATGGGGCCATTACCATCCGCAGTGTCTTGCGGCGCCATGGGTCCCGTTCCACCGTCAGGCGGTCCGGACGGCTGGCTGGGCGCCGGAGCGGCCGCTACTGGCCGGGAGGCCGCCGCGGCGACCTCAGGCCGTTGGCCGCGCCCCAGCCAGTACCCCAACAGCAGGCAGCCCAGTGCCAACCCGGCCCAAAAGGCCGTGCGCGGCAGGCCTGCCCGACTCTCGCTGGAACCTGGACTCATCGGCTGGCCAATGACCTCCCCAGGATGCCCGTGCGACGCCCCGTGCAGAGCGCCGTACCGGCTACGCAGTGTAGACGGCCGCCAGACCCATGTCAACAGCAGTGGTGCCGCCCGGGCGCACGGCGGCTCCGTAGCCCCCGCCGTGCCGGTATCTTAGGTTTGTAGTGAGGGCTTCAGCCCTTCCTGGGGTAGGGAAACGCCTAAAGGCGTCACTACGAACCCCAGCCGCCGCTCGTCCGCTCTCGGTGGCACTGTCCCTCCGCAGCGGCTGCAGCCCTTGCGCACCCCGGGGGCCGGGCGCATCCTGTAGCGTGTTCCATACGGCCTGAGGGAGACGGGCCTACGGAGCTGACATGCGCCCGTGCCGCCCCCCGTAACCGGACACTGGACGCGGCCAGGATTGCCAAGCATGCAAGGGGCAGCGATACTACCTGTGTTCCTCACCGGTACCGAGACCCCGTGCCCCGTTCTGCGGGGTCGGCGATGGAGCGTGTGTGCTATGCGCGTTGGTGCTGCCGCCCTGTGTCTTGCCATCGCCAGCCTGGCCCAGGACCCCACGACTCCCTTTGTTCCTGATCCCCACACGCTTCTGCTGTACCACCTCGACGAGGCCCAGGGAGACGAGATCCGCGACGCGAGCGGCCACGGGCAACACGGCCTGCGCCAGGGCGCGGGCTGGTCCCCCAAGGGCCGGTTCGGCGGGGCACTCTGGTTCGACGGCAAGGACGACACCGTCTTCGTGGCCCAGCCCGAGGCGCTGCGCGGGCTGCGGCAGATCACGGTCGAGTGCTGGTTCAAGCCGGAGGCCGCCGCGGGACGGCGTTTCCTGGTGGGTCATGACGTCGGCTTCCACTTCGAGGTCGACGACGCCGTCGCGCTCTCCATGTCCCTCTACAACCAGGGCGGCGCAGTACCCAACGCCGAAGGCAAACCGCACCAGCAGGTCGCCATGGGTGGCGTCCAGGTCCGCACCGAACGCTGGCATCACCTGGCGATCACCTACGACGGCGGCACCGTGAGCTATCTCCTGGACGGAGTGCTGCGCGGACGCCTGCCGGGCCCCAGGAGCTTCGCCCTCGGGGCCGCCTCCCGCGGCCTGTGGCTGGGCTGCTACATCGGCATGGACTACTGGTATAGTGGTCTCATGGACGAGGTCCGGGTGTCGGACTGCGTCCGCTATGACCCCGAAGGCCGGCTCCAGCCGGGGGGAAAGGTCTTCGCCATGCCGTCGCTCGCATCGCCCCTGAGGCCGCCACCGGCCGTGCGCCCGCCGGTGAAGAAGGGGGCCGCCCTGCTGACGCTGGGCCTGCGCAAACGGCACGGCGGCGAGGCGAAAGGCTGGGTCTGCCTGAAGCCTCCGGACGCACCCGCGGCCATTGTCGGCGAGTATGCCCTGACTGGCGACCCGGGACAGACCGCGGCGCTCTCGCTGGACGTCTCCGACGAGTTTGGTGGCGACGGCTCGTACCTTCTGGGCCTGGTCCCGGCCACCGCCGGCTACTACGCGCTCACGGCAGCGACCCTCAACGCAGGGGGGCGTGAGGTGTGCTCCTGGACCGGCGAAGTGAACTCCCGCTGGACGTTCCGGCCGCCCCTGCTTCTGGCGTTGACCGTAGGTCCGTCGCCGCCGGCGCCACCGGGTGCGAGTCTGCTCGTGCCGGGCTCGACGGACTGGTCCACGGGAACGCTCGAACTGGACCGTGGCGAGGAGGGCCAACCGCCCTTGCTCACGGGCGACGGCGCGGCGGAATGGTGGCTCCATGTGCCGGTGAGGAGCACCTGGCGCGTCCACCTGCGCTATGCCTCGTCCGTGCCACGCCCCTGCGACCTCGTCATCGACGGCGACGACCTGAACGCCTATGACCTGTGTGCCATGAATGTCTCGCCGCGGGCCTCGGCCGTGGAAGCCCTCTGGGAGTACCAGGGCTCCATCGCCCTGGAGCCTGGGGCCCACTGGCTACGGCTGCAGGACGCCCTCCCGGACCTCGCCGGGGTATGGCTGGAACCCGTGGCTGTGACGCCCCCCGCTAAGGTGCCCTGGCAGCGCTTCCCCGTGCCGTCCACCGAAACGGTTCGTCAGGCAGGCCCGTGGACGGCCCGGGCCGTCTTCGGCAAGGCCACCGGCGACGCCGCCGGGACACGCTTCTCCGCCGAGTTCGCCAACACCGACCCGAACCAGCTCTTCGCCGGAGACCGGGTCCGCTTCACCTGCCCGGTGCAGTGGGACCTGGAGCCCTTCGGGCGCCTGCGCTTCGGGTTCACGGGGAGCGGCAGCGGGCACGTGGCCATGCTCAAGGTCGTGGACGCCAAAGGCGACGAGAAGCTCCTCTGGCGCCAGCGGGACCAGGGCACGGAACCGCTGACGGTCAGCCTGCCCCTGAGTTTCGAGGGCAACGACGTCTTCGACCCGGGGCATGGGGTGGCGCTCTGCCTCGACCTCGACGAGGGCAATGTCCGGGCCACGGAGACCAACCGCTGGACGGTCGCCCTGACGGGCCTGGAACTCGACGCGCGGGCCGCCCTCGCCGCGCCAGCCCCGGCCCAGGCCCGCACCGAGGCCGTCCAGGCGGCCAGGCTGTACGCCCGCCGGGCCGGGGGCTCGGGGAGCGCGGTGAAGTCGCCCGGCTACCGGCCCTGGGCCAAGCCCGTCACGCCGGAGTGGCATCCCCTGTTCGCCACGACCGAGCCGAAGCCGGTGACGCGGGCCACGCTGGGCCCCGACCTGCAGTTCACCGGCGCCCGCGACATCGGCGAGAACGCCCTGCGGGACTTCCATGTTTACTACGGCTTCGGCGAGGTGTGCTGGCCCCACATTGGCATCCTGCCACAGCGCCGCGAGGTCGCGTCAGACGACGACTACCAGAAGGCCCTCAGGAACCTCGAGGAACGCCTGCAGGACGTGCAACGCCGCCACCTGTTCCTCTTCGACATCTGGGGTTACGTGCCCAACAACGAGGCCGGCCCGACCCCCAGGGTCGCCCCCGAGCACCACGAGATCCTCCTGCGCGTCATGGGAGACCGATTCCTCGGCTACGACAACGGCGAGCAGGACGGCCGCTACATCGGCGCCTACGCCGACCGGGGGACCTTCAGCGACCGGCGCGGCGGCTGGGAGGACTTCCAGCGCTGGGATGAGAAGATCTGCGGCGACAGCATGGGCTACATGAACGCCACCGGCTCGCTCAACTTCTCGCATTACTACGCCGAACGAGGGGCTCGCACCCTCGGCCTGGAGACCGCCCAGGGCCTGCCCAGCGATACCCTCATGTTCGCCTTCCTGCGCGGTGCCGCCAAGCAGTATGGCCGTCTCACCACCCAGGCGACGTCGATCTGGAACCGATTCGGCTACAACATGTACCACGACCGCCGCACGGATGGCCCCAACGGCTACGGCCTGGGTCCGCGCAAGGGCTGCTCCCTCAGCCTGCACCGCCGCCTCTTCTTCCAGAGCTACACCGGCGGCGACAGCATTGTCGGCACCGAGACCAGCCAGTTCACCGGCGACCGTCTGGAGAACGGCGCCCCTGAGCTCAGCCCCCTCGGGGCCCAGCACCTCGCCATCGAACGCTGGGTGGTGAGACACCCGGAGCGCGGCGTGCTCTACACGCCAGTCGCCTTCATGCTGGACTTCCACAACGGCTGGAACATGCCCCGGCACCTCTACCGCGGCGACCGCTACCGCGTCTGGGGCAAGCTGCCCTACGAGAAGGGCGACCACCTCATCGACAACGTCTTCCGCCAGGTCTGGCCCGGCTACGAGGACTGCAGCTACCTGCGCAACGAGCGGGGCTTCATCACGCCAACACCCTATGGCGACCTCTTCGACGTGCTCACCAACCGGGCCCATCCCGAGGTACTGCGCCAGTACACCAGCATCATGCTCCTGGGGGACGTGGAGCTCGGCCCGGAGACCGCCGCGGGGTTGGGGGCCTTTGTCCGTAGTGGCGGCGATCTCTGGCTGGACGCCTCACACGCGGCCCAACTGGGCGCCGGGCTGACGGGGGTGATTCCCGGCACCGGCGCAGAGGCCACCGTCAGCGCGCGTGCCGGGACGCGGGAGGTCTGGCCGGAGGAGCCCTACACGTACCGGGCGGCTGACCTCCGCGGGGCCCAGCCCTGCCTGGTCAACGAGGTTGGCCAGGCCATCCAGGTGATGTACCCGCTGGGCTCGGGGCGGGTGTTCACCTGCCTGGTGGACCGCTGGATGACCGATCCCCTCACCTACGCGGCCCCCGAGATCGTCAACATGGAGCCCCCGTACGCCATCCTGAACGGGCTGCGGACGGTCCTCGACGATTACTGGGCTTCCTTCCTGCCGGTCCTGGTCGACCCGCCGGGACTGAACGTGCGCGTGAATGCCTACGCCGAGGACCCGGACCGCCTCCTGGTGGCCCTCACCAACAATGACCTCTTCGCGGACTGGGAAGGCACTGTGCGGCTGCGCGAGGGCAGCATCGCCAGGGCCGTCGATCTGCGGGCCGACACGCCTCTGCCCACCGGGCGCCGGCTGAGTGTGACGGTCGCCGCGGGGGAGGTTGTCCTCCTCGAGGTGCGGCGGCGCTGAGTTCGCCGCCGGTTCTCCTCGGGTAGGGCAACCGGCCCCGGTTGCCGCCAGCCGCTCCGCCCGGTCTACCCGATCCGACGGATCGGGCGGATCGATCCCTCGTGCGCGCGGGTTTGCTTTCGGTCATCCGGCCGGTACCGTGACGGTATCCAGGTGGGCAACCCGTGGAGGACATCGCGATGCACTGGCGCTGGACGACAGTCATGATGCTGATGGCGGCCGGGCTGCCGGCACGGGCGGCACCCCTGGTCATCAACGGGGACTTCGCCAAGGTCCAGGAGGCCGACGCCACGCTGCCGGCAGGGTGGACCGTGCCGGCCGGTGGCGGCTGGGTCTGCACCAACGAGGACGGCGCCGTCGACCAGTGGTCGCTGCGTTTCACCGCCGCGGCGCCGGGAACGGGCAAGGCCGTGACCCAGGCAATCAGCCTGGCGCCCAACACGGGCTACGTGCTCAAAGCGGCCCTCAAGACCGATGGCCTCCTGCTGCCCCTGGTCCGGGTCGTGGCCGCCGGCAAGGAGCTGGCGCGGATCAAAGACCGGCCCCAGACGCAGATTCCGGCCGGGCGCTGGCGGGGCCTCTCGGCGACGCTCACCTCCGACACCGGCGGGCCGGCCGTCGTCGAGGTCTGGGGCGATGGCCGCTACGCCACCGGCGGCACGGCCCCGGCGGGCTCGGCCAGCGTCGACGAGATCCAGATCCTCGCTGCCGCCGACGCGGCCGCCGCCGAGGGCGCCGTCGGGTCCCCGGCCCACAGGAACGTGGCCGCAGGCTGCCCGTATACCCTTGATCCCCAGCCCAGCTATGGCTACTGCACGGATCCCAACGACAAAGTCCAGCTCACCGACGGGCTCTACACCTCGGGTTACTTCTGGACCCAGAAGAGCACCGTGGGGTGGACCCATGCACGGCCAGTGGTCATCACCCTGGACTTGGGCGCCGATGTCCCGTTGCGGGGTCTCTCCTACAACACGGCCGCGGGGGTTGCGGGCGTCGAGTTCCCGACTAGCATCATGGCGCTGATCAGCGTCGATGGCCGCGCCTTCCACGCGCTGGGCGACCTGGTGGCGCTGAGCATGAAGCATGGGGTCCCGCCTGCCGGCAAGTACGGTGTGCACCGGTTCTGGACGGACGCGGTGCAGGCGCATGGCCGGTACCTGAAGCTCCTGGTCGACCCGGCGGGGGCCTACTGCTTTGTGGACGAGATCGAGGTCTTCCTCGGCGCTGCGGCCTGGGCTCAGCTCCCCATGCCGGGCAGGGAGATCCGCTATCCCATGGAGTACTTCCAGGACAACCTCTTCAACGCCGCGGTCAAGCGCCGGATCGGGTATGATCTGGAGGCCGTCCGAACCGTCCTCGCCGAGGCCGGCCTGGAGGCCGCCGCGCTGGCGGCTGCAAAGCAGGAGATAGCGGCCATCGAGAAGGCCATCGGCGAGCTCCCGCCGCTGGACCCGGCGGGCTTCCGCAGTGTCATCCCGCTCAACGACCTGCATGCCCGGGTGTACGCCCTCTACGGCTCCGTCCGCGCCGCCAAGGGGGTCCCGCCGCTGACGGTGTGGAGCGCCAACCCGTGGGACTTCCTGCAGCCCGCCGACCTGCCGAACAAGGTGGTGGCACCGGCCCTGGCCATCGCGGCCATGCGCGGCGAGACGCGGGCCGGGGCGCTGAACCTGACCAACAGCACCACCAAGCCCATGCAGGCGGCCCTGGCCTTCAGCGGGCTGCCGGGCGGCGAACCGCCGGCGGACCTTAGCGTCCACGAGGTCCCGTGGACAGACACCTACGAAGGCACGGCGATCGCGGCGGCCCTGCCCGTGCTGGCGCCGACCGGGGGCCGGTACGGGGTCTCGATCCCGGCGGGGATGACCCGCCAGGTGTACTTCTCCTTCCGTCCGGCGAAGACCCCTGCCGGGACGCACCGCGGCGAGCTGCGGGTGACCGTGGACGGTCTGCCGCCGGTCAGCGTGGCGGTCACTCTGCGTGTGTTCGACCTGGACTTCCCCGCCGAGCCGACGCTGCACGTGGGGGGCTGGGACTACACGGACGCAGACAGCCAGTATGGCGTCACCCCGGCCAACCGCGACGCCCTCATTGCCCACCTCCGCGAGCGCTATGTCGACTCCCCGTGGGGCACGGGTGCGGTGATGCCCACGGGCAGTTTCGGTCCGGACGGCCAGTTCACCCAGACACCGGACACCACCCGCTTCGACACCTGGCTGGAACGCTGGCCCAAAGCCCGGCGCTACTGCGTGTTCAACGCCGTGGGCGGCAGCATCGACGGCGCCAAGGTCGGCACGCCAGCCTTCGCGCCGCGGGTGGTCACCTGGATCCGCTTCTGGGCCCAGTACCTGCGCGACAAGGGCATCCGCCCGGACCAGCTCACGCTGCTGCTGGTGGATGAACCCAGCCAGCCCGACCAGGAACAGGTCATCCTGGGCTGGGCCCAGCCCATCCAGGCTGCCGAGCCCGACGTGGTGGTCTGGGTGGACCCCGTCCACAAGGACCCCACCAAGGCCGCCCCCGAGTTCATGGCCGCCATGGACACGCTCTGCCCCAACCGGCCGATGCTCCTGGACGGCGGCCAGCCATTCGCCGACTTCTACCGGGCCCAGAAGGCCGCCGGCCGGCGCCTGGATTTCTACTCCTGCAGCGGGCCCGCCTTCCTCCTGGACCCCTACAGCTACCATCGCCTCCAGGCCTGGACCTGCTTCGACTTCGGCGCCGAGTCGTCCTTCTTCTGGGCCTTCGGCGACACCGGCGAGGGCAACCCCTGGAATGCCTACACGGCCAAACGCACCAGCTACGCCCCGGCCTTCGTCGCGCCAGACTCGGTCACCGCCGGGAAACACATGGAGTCGATCCGGGAAAGCGCCGAGGACTTCGAGTACCTGACCCTTCTGCGGTCCCGTGTCGAGGCGCTCGAGAAGGCGACGCCGAACCACGCCCAACTGCCGGCGGCCAAGGCTCTCCTGGCAGGCGCCGTTCCACGCGTGCTGGGAGCCGACAAGGCGTCCGCGCTGGGCTGGCGCGAGCCCAAGGACCGGTCTCTGGCCGATACGGTCCGCCTCGAGATCGGCAAGATGCTGGAGACGCTGAAGTAGGGCGAGGAGTAGTACCGTGCACGCTCATCCTGGCCGGCGGGGGCCCTCGACCTGGCTGCCTGGCATCCTGCTGCTTGCCGGGCTGGCCCTCCTGGGGACAGCAGCCCGTGGCCAGGAGGGATCCATCACCAACGGGGGCTTCGAGCAGCTCCTGCCCGACGGCCGTCCAGCGGACTGGGAGCCCCTCGGGAGCGCCCGGGTGGAGGCCGGTGGGGCTCACTCGGGCGAACGGGCCCTGCACCTGGTGCGCGCTCCCGACACGCGCGGGGAGGTGGGCCTGAACCGTGCCTGGAAGCCGGGGTCCGGCGACCGCGGCGCGATGGCCGCCGCGCCCCAGGGCGGGTTCCGTTTCTGGTACAAGGCCGTCGCCGCCCAGCCGCCAGACGCCTTGACCGTGCAGGTCATTCCCATGAACCGCCAGCCCGTCGAGGTCGGCGGCCATCGCGTCATCTGGCGCGTCCCGGCGGACGCTGTCGGGGACGGGCAGTGGCACGAAGGCCGCGTGGCCTACGATCTGCGCGACGTCGACGCCGTGGCCTGGGTCCAGGTGGGCGCCCGCGTGCAGGGACAGGTCGGCGACCTCTGGCTCGACGACATCGAGTGGCTCCCGACCGTGGGCCCCGTGCTGCAGGTGGGGCCGCTGGCCATCCGCGAGACCCCAGGCCGGGAAGGCGAGGAGGGCCTGCTTACCGGCGCCATCCTGAACCTGGGCGACCAGGAGGCCGCCGGCGTACGCTGCGCCCTGGAGCTACCCCAGGGGCTGAGCACGGCCGGTGGCCCGGCGGGCGAACTGACCGTCCGGCCAGGCGGCCGGGCCGAGGTGTCCTGGGCCCTGCGCGGGAGGCGCGACCAGCCCAACCTGCGCCTGCAACTGCTTGCCGAGATGCCCGGCCAACGCGTCGCTGCCGTCCTGCCGCTGGTCGCGGCGGACCTGGTGGCCGCGGGCCTGCGCTGCTCGCGGATGCTGCTGCAGACAGGGGCCGCGGTGACCGTGGAGCTTCTGGCGCGAGAGGCTGGCCCGGTGATCGTGCCCAACGTGGCAGGCCAGCTCACGGCCCCCGCTTCGCTCCGGGTCGAGCCGCTCCTCACCGCGGGGGACGTGCGGCCCGGCCTGGACTGCGTGGTCTCGTCCTGGCGCGTGACGGCCCTGGCGCCGACCCCGCTCGCCTGGCTGTCGGCCCGGCTCGGCCCGACCGGGGACCCCATACGCACGCCGCTCACCGTGGTCTCGAGGCTTCCCCTGGAGGCCCCGGCATTGCCCGAGGCGAGGCTGACGGCGGCCGTCTCGGGGGACCGTGCGGTCGTGGGCTCGCAACGCGCGCGGCTGGTCCTGGCGAGAGAGGCCAGCGGCTGGAGCACGGGGCTTCTGCAGGCACACCTCAGCGGCCAATGGCGTGAGGTGGCAGTGCTGCCACGGCTGGGGCTGCTGGCGGGCCCGGACTCGGAGGTACCCCTGTGCGCGACGCAGGCCCTGGCGGAATCCTCGGGCGACGAGGCCCGGCTCCGGCTCTCAGGACAGGCCACCGCCGCCGGCACGACCTGGACCCTCGAGTGGGAGTTGAGTGCCCGGCCAGACCGGGACCTGATCGGCTTCAGCCTCCGCGCCACGGCGACGGGCCCGGCTGAGGTGAGCGCGCTCGATGGAGCGGTGCTCTACGCCGGCGAAGGAAGTCCGGCGGTGCGCCGAGACGCCATCCTGCCCGGCCTGGAGTGGCTGGTCGAGGGCGAGGCGTCCTCGAACGCCCTGGACATACGTCCGGAGCATCCCGACCGCGTCCGGTACGTCCCGCATCCCTATAAGGTAACCGTACCGGCCGTCGGCGTGACGGTCGGCGGGGCGGTGGTGGGTCTGCTCTGGGACGTGCCGGCCCGCCAGGCCTCGGCGGCCGCCGCCGGGCCGCTGAACTTGATCTTTGCCACGCCCGACCTGCCCGAAGGCCACCAGAGTCACCTCCTGGGCCTGAGCCTGCCCGCCGTTGGCCATGGCCGTCGCGAAAACACCCGCCGGGCGGACACGCCCCTGGCCGTAGCGGCTGGCGCGACCCTCGAGGTGCGCGCATACCTCCTGGCCAGACCGGCCACCGCCGAGGGGGCCCTGGACGCTGTCGTCGCCTGGTTTGGCGAGTATGGGGTCCCGGATCCCCTGCCCTATCCCCGGAAGACGCCCCGGGATGAGGTCGCCTTCAGCCTCAGCGCCTATGCCAAGGACCTCTCTTTGTGGAACCCGGAATGGGGGAAATGGCGTGCCGGCCTGATCGCTGGAGGCCCCACGACCCCCACCGACGCCCCGGCTTTCGAGTTGGCCTTCGGGGCCCAGTTCGTCGACGACCCGGTAGCGGCCGCTGCCGCCCGGGCCCTCGCGGCCGAGGTCTGGCGCGTCCCGCCTGACCAAGTGCTCGCCCGCAGCCAGTACCGGACCGATCCTCGGGCCCTCCTGGCCAAGGCGCGCGAAGCCCGGGCCCTGATGGCACGGCAGCATGCCGACGGCACCTGGCGTTTCGGCGGCGACAAGGCCGGCGAGTGGCCGGCAGAGGGGGTGAACTACGAGGTGCTGGGACCCGTGGGCGCATCGGAGGTCGGCCTCTCCGCCCGCGCGGCCACCGCGGTCCTCGAATTCGCCCTCCTCAGCGGCGACGCGGAGGCCGGCACGGCCGGGCTGAAGGCCCTCGAGGCGATGCGCCGGTTCAGGGTCCCACGAGCAGCCCAGGTGTGGGAGGTGCCCGGGCACACCCCGGACATCCTGGCCTCGGCGCAGGCCGTCGACGCCTGCCTCGCAGGCTACCGGCTGACAGGAGATGACCAGTTCGTGCAGGATGCCGCCTACTGGGCCAGGACCGGTCTGCCCTTCATCTATGTCTGGTCCCCGCCGGACCTCCCGGCCATGCAGGGCGCGAGTATCCCCGTGTTCGGAGCGACCGCCTACGCCCTGAGCTGGTTCGCCGTGGCGGTGCAGTGGAATGGCCTGGTCTACAGCGACGCCCTCTTCGACCTGGCCGACGTGGACCCGTCGCAGCCCTGGGCCAAGGTGGCGGAGAACATCCTGCGCAGCGCCATGTACCAGCAGGCTACCGACGGCGACCGCCTGGCTCAGTGGCCCGACGCGCTGAACCTCATCCCCAGCCGGCCAGGACTCCACGGGCAGACGCCGCCCTGCTTCCGGCCGGCTACGATCCTGCACCAGACCTGGCGCACCATGGGCACTCCCGCAGACCCGCACTGCCATCCCGTGCGCCGGGGCAACGAGTGCCTGGCGCTGCGCGGCACGGCCCGCTTCTCGGACACGGTCTGGAACGCGGACACGCTGGAGTTCACGGCCACCTACACACCGCCGGTGGAGGGCGCGGTAGAGGTGTTCGGCCTGGCCCGGCCGGCTGGCGTCGTCCTGGGGGGCCAGGACGTCCCCGCGGCGACCGACGTCTGGCAGGAGAGAAGACCCGCCTGGACCTGGCACGAAGCCACCGCCAGCCTGGAGGTGCGCCTTCCGGGCTCCGGCCCCCACCGACTGCGCGTCCTGAGCGTCCGACGCCTCTGCCAGGCCTGGAGTCCACCCGTGCTGAAGGAGCTGGACGTGGACTTCGCCAAGGCCAGCGCCGAAGGCTGGGAGGCCCTGCACGACGTGGGTCCATTGGCCGTGGTGGAGGGTGCCCTGGAGACGACCGTCACGGGAGCCGACCCCTACCTGGCACGGGAGTCCCTCGCCCTGGAAGGCCAGCCGGGGGACACGCTGGTCATACGCCTGTCCTGCACTGGCGGTCCCCAGGGCGGCAGCCTCTTCTGGAGCACCGCTCGCGACCCCGGCTTCTCGCCCACGCGCGAACTGGGCTTCCGGCTCAAAGGCGACGGCACCGTGGAGGAGGTCAGCCTGGCCCTGGGCAAGGCCTCGGCCTGGGCCGGTCGAACCATCACCGCGCTGCGCCTGGACCCGGGCTCCGGCGTGCAGGGCAGCCGGATCCGCATCGCTACCGTGCGGGTGGCACGCGCACCGGCGCGCTGAGCCCCCGACGGCTACCCCCGGGAAGCGGCCCCTGCGTGAAACCGGTCGCTGCAGCCGATGCCTCCGAAGGGCACTCGGACCGCTTCAGGGCGTCCGAGAGACCGTCGTCAGCCTGGCGTCTGTGGAGCGGAACTCCGTTCGCCCCAGGAGTCCCAGTCGGAGCTGGGACCTACAGCCGTCAGCGCCGGTCTAGCGACGCACAGACGGCGATCCCGAAGCCCTGGACCGCCCCAGGACTGCTTCAGGCGAATCGCCGCCAGCGTCGCGGCGGGGCCTTCAGTAGGTCACGGCTGCCATCGGCCCGGAAGCGGGCCAGACGTGACCCGAAGAGGCGGCATCAAGGCTGCTCTCGCCCCCTTGGGCGGCCAGCGCCGCCCGGTTCCCCTACGCGGCGGGCCCCATCCTGAAACAGCCATGGGACCGCCTCACCATGGCTTGCATTGGACGGGCCCGTCCGCTACATTCGCGCGCGTCAGACCAGGCCCGACTGGCGGTCGCAGCTCAGGTCCGCCAGCAGAGCGGGCAGTGTCTGTCTTGACCAGGGCAAGCAGCGCGAAAGGACAGGCTCATGAAGAGGTCGTTCCGTGCCGTTCTCGTCTGCGGTGCTGCGCTCGTGGCGGCCTACATGGCCACGGGCTGTGCCTATATGCGGAACCGTGGCCACGATGCCATGGATATCATCGACGTTGGCATTGACCTGCCGAAGAGCGCCAAGCCGCAGTTCGGGTTGTACCTGAACTTCTTCAATGTCGTGCCGATCGGCTATGCCAGTGTCGACTCCAAGCAGATCGGCATGGGCAACCGCCAGGCCGGCTGGCTTGACCACGAGCAGGAGTTCTGGGGCGCCGTGATCTGGGGCAAGGGCAAGGTGGGCAACGGCCAGTTCGATCCCCTCGACCCGCACCAGGTCCGTCCCGACCAGGCCGGCATCGCAGAACGCCAGTCCTACAACGCCGGCATCCCCCGCATGATCGCCGAAGGCAACCCACCCCCGCCGCTGCAGTTCATGGACTGCGACAAGGGCTTCTACCTGGGCTACATCGGCTTCCACGCCAACTGCCGCCCCTTTGACGTCATCGACTTCATCCTCGGCTGGACCACCCTCGACATCATGGGCGATGACAAGCCCCTGACGCCCGTCGCGCAGCCGGCGGCTGGGAGCGGAGCGGCACGCTGATGGCCCCCGACGTGACCCCTACTCCCACGAACCGCGGCATCTGCGGGACCTGCCGGAAGGTCGTCCCGGCCCACCACGAGACCCGGGACGGATCGGTCTACCTGGTCAAGGTCTGCCCGGATTGCGGCCGCAATGAGACCCGCGTCTCGACCGATGCCACCCGCTTCGCGGAGAAGCGCGCCTTGATCGGCTATGTCGGCGAGGCCGAGAAGACGTGTGCCCTGAACTGCAAGACCTGCAACGCCCACAAGCCGCCGACGCTGGTCTTCCTCGACGTCACCAACCGCTGCAACATGAACTGTCCCATCTGCCTGGCGAATATCCCGGCGATGGGCTTCCGCTTCGACCCGCCGCGGGAGTACTTCGAGCGCATTTTTGCGCGGCTCAGCCAGATGGATCCCAGGCCGAAGGTCCAGCTCTTCGGCGGGGAACCCACCTGCCGCGAGGACCTGGTGGAGTTGATCGAGCTGGCGCGAGACCGCTATGGCCTCGAGGCCCGCGTGGTCACCAATGGCATCCGCCTGGCCGACGAAGAGTACTGCCGGCGCCTCCTGGCCACCGGCTGTCAGCTCATGTTCTCGTTCGACGGCCGTAACCCGGTGGCCTACGAGCGTACCCGCAAACACCCCAACGCCTACCAGAAGAAGCTCAAGGCCCTGGAGAACGTGCGCAAACACCGCCGCTCCAAGGTCACGCTCATGGTC
>Ga0172371_10001624_pt1 | contig 35776 bp, 35 predicted proteins | sample Lak12m_FD_114543 | JGI IMG/M metagenome (GOLD analysis project Ga0172371, IMG submission 114543) | Freshwater microbial communities from Kabuno Bay, South-Kivu, Congo - kab_022012_12m | ecosystem: Environmental > Aquatic > Freshwater > Lake | place: Democratic Republic of the Congo: South-Kivu... | reverse complement strand
GGGAATGACGTTAGAGATGGTAGGGAATGACGTTAGAGATGGTAGGGAATGACGTTAGAGATGGTAGGGAATGACGTTAGAGATGGTAGGGATAATATATTCATCATTAAAGTTTTTAACAATCTTTCATCAAAAATGATAGAAAAATGTTAGAAAACCCTGTCTATATCTGTCAACTTGATATATTATGGTTATCAATCTCTTTATCACCAAAAGACATTTTTTCTGGCTTTTCACCTTTATTTTCCTTGCTTTTTTTCATCCAGAGGACAAACGCTATCAAAAATCAGACCAAAAATACATATTTGATCCACAATCCAGAAACAGAAAGATATAATCAATAGTTTGCCAGTATTTCAGAAATTTTGTATATGTATTGTATTAGAATCTGTTCAATCCAAAGTAATCGTCACCATGGCAGTCGGGAATATAGCCATACGCTCACAAATCCATAGATCATGACAAATGGAACAATCGGCAATACGAAGAGATTTCCGACAATCCCCATCAGATTTATTTTTCCCATAAAAAATATAATAATCGGAAATATTCCTATACTCGCTCATATGCTAGGAGAAATATAATTTTTATACACATATTGTAATCATTTTATTATTAATTTTTTTTCTTTTTTGTCCTCCTTTTTTAAAGGAGGGGTGGTGCAAAGCACAGGAGGATTTATGGACTCTTTTTTTATCGTTTCAAAGTAGACAATACCGATCAATGCGCTGTAAGATAATAAAAACCCTGTATCGTATGCGAGAAAATACGGATTAATTATCAGCATAACAATACAGCTGATAGACAACAATCTCCGGATATTGATTTCTCTTCACCAGAATAAGGCAATCATATTCAATCCTCCCATTAATACCGCACGAAAGACGCTAGAGTCTAGACCACAAATGAGGCTATATCACACTATGGTAAATATAATCACTCCTAATCTCACATAAAACGGCAGAAAAAATAATATACATTGTAAAAAGACCACGATCATCAATATATTTCCTCCACTAACCGCTATCAAATGAACAAGTCCGGAATCTATAAATTGTTGATATTCCGTCTCTGGGATCTGTGATTTGTCACCTATCAACATCCCTAAGAGTAATCAAGATATTTTATTTTCCCCATATATTTTTATGACATTTTCTTGTATTCACTTTTTCATGCTTTTGATAAATCAGACGGATTGGGACGGATTGGATGGTATTCACGTCATTCCCGACTCGATCGGGAATCCATCTTCTGTTACTTCAGTATAGATTCCGGCTCCAACACTTAACGCCGGAATGACGTCTAATGACCCGTCTATTGGTAGTGAATTATCCTCATAAATAGTGCCTTTTCGTCATTTCATCTTCATTCGTTTTGCGAAGTCGAACGATCAGGAAAATAAGGGAATGTCGAATATTGATAAAGAAATCTTTCGGTAAGAAAATCAGTCCTGATGCTGTGCATTTTGTATTCTTCCCACTAACCGTATGTGATCTCCTATAGTATATTCTTTTTTTGAATACAGGAGATATTCCGCATTTCCATAGGTGAAAATATATTTTCCCTGACTAGAGATATCTGACACCATTCACGTTCAGACTAATGTACTTTGTCACGATTCGATACCTCAATAATAGCGATATTCCTTGATTCCGAATACTAATCCTGCCAAGATAAATGCGCCTAATAAGGAAAAAATAATTTGTCTACCTAGTATTTCTTTTTTGCTTATCAACTGATATATCAGCAATGTAACAAACACAAGAAAAAGAGAAATACCAGCAATGGAAACATTTTCAAATATCGTGAAAATTAAGGTAAATACCAGAAAAAATAATAGAAACATTTACTAAACCATAGCATATAAAACTATTGGTGAATCGACACTCCCACTCTTATACCTCATTCCGGCGTCCCATACTTCTATACCTCATTCCGGCGTCAAGTGTTGCAGCCGGAATCCATACTATGCCACATTGTGATACAGATTTTTTCGTTGTGGATTATTTTTTTCTATCAGACGTATTTTCCATTCTCTTTTCCGTTTTTTCAATTGTTTTTCTCTTGCTATAGCATCTACAAGCAAGGAATATTTTTCATAATATACCAACAATTTAACTTAATATTTCTTAGTAAATCACTCATATATTCATTCATTATGTTGCCACATTCTTTTTCATAAATATTTGGTGACTCATGTATAAAGAGTTCCATTTTTTCTGTTTGCTAAAATATAGACAAAAGATTCCATGGATATTTTATCATAGGTGATAAAGTATTATTTGGTATGGATTCCGGCCGCAAATTCTTGACGCCGGAATGAGGCCGAGACAGTGGAAATTATTTCCTAATGTCTTAATGAGGCCGAGATAATGGGGACTATTTTTTGATAATCAGTTTATTTATCTTGTCGGCGTATGGTATCGCCACGATAGATTTGTTATAGATTTTCAGTGGAAGAAGAAAATGCAATCTTGCCCCTATTCCTCCGTCAGCATGGAAAAATAATGAAAGAGATTCCATTAATGGATGTCTGGTCCGATCGTACATCTCAAGTCCAGAAATATATTTTTTTACCGTTGCAAAACAATGTTTGTCATCATTTATATCGCAGGGAAAAAATATCTTTTTGTGATCAGGATAGTTTCCACAAAATTGAACAATCTTGTCGATATTATATCTATCTACGGATTGTTTGTTGATATTGACGAGAATATATTTTCATGTTTTTTTATATTTTGAATTCTGCATTCTGAATTCTGTATTCATTATAATTTCTTGCGCAAAATCCTGATGCAATATCGTTTCCGTATTGAATTTTTTGGCTATGGTCAATGAATCTTTATCTCTGACAATTATTTTTTCCGCTTTGGGAAGAATCTGTCTATATAAGAAATCTGTCCGTCATTTCTTTGATTTTCCTATACCTCAGAGAAGGACGAATTGTCATTTCCTTACGCTATGGTTGAATAAAATCGGAATATTCCGTCCATCATGGGGAAATGGTCTTTCATCAGAAAGCACTTCTCATCAGCCAAAAAACTTGAAGGTCTTTTTGTATTTCCCTAGTCACAAAAAATTGACGAGGTGGGTGATGAATTTGTATTTATGCTGTTTGGCATTTACACATTTGATATCTTTGAGTTGTTTCTCTGTCAGTAATCCTTGATAATTTTCTCGGATCCGATCATCCATCCATCACTTATTTCCGACTTCTACAAAGAGCTTAGTGAGAGGATATTTTGTAAATAGTCGTCTAACTACTCCAAAAAATAAGAGTTCGTCTCCAAAATTTTTATATCCATAATATCCTCTCAAATACCCTTCCATACCTCAAAACTAATTAAAAATTAAGAATTAATAATGAATAATGTATGATTTGTTTATATTATTGACTACTGTAATTTATAATAATCCATCAAAATAGATTCCAACATTATTCATTTTTCATTTTTCATTCTTCATTATTTTTATCTTCTTTTTTCTTTTCAGCAGCATTGATACTTTTTACAAATGCCATGAGCATCTTGGTGATATGCCGAGTCGTATCGTAGAATTCTTTGAATTCTTCTTGAGTGATACAGCCTAATTCTAGCAACATATACAACATCGATCTCATCTGACTCGTTCCTCATTTTGCAGTAAGGAATGCGGCTTTGATATCTTTATTATTCCTTTTTTCAAACCCCTCAGCAATCTGATTCATCATCAGGATACCGGTTTTTGTCATAATATCCTTGAGTCCATATTCTTTGCAGTTTTTGCAAGCATTGTACAATTTAGCAGTTAATTCTTTGGCCTTTTGCCAAGCAATAAGATCTTCAAATTTTTCTATTTTCATGGTAAATAATTGGTGATAAAATAAAAGAGATTTTGTACTGCTGTCATTCTGAGCGAAGTCGAAGAATCTAGTAAATACTATATCTTTCATTTCATTCAAGATGACAAGTTTTTAAGTATTTAAAGTGCCTCAGCACCCTCGAATAACGTCATGATCCCTGGTAAAGTATTCTGGAGAATCTTTATTTGTTGTTTCAGATCCGTCACGGGAACAGATTGTCCATAGATGTCTACCTGAGCGATTCATTGAGCGATGAGCTTTTTATCTAAAGCAACACGATCGAAATACTGTTTGAGCGGTGTATCGTAATACAAGCTCTTTCGATTATTGACGATATATTGTTTCATCAGACTCGCGAATCATTTGTATAATTTTTGTTCTTGGGTAGTTTTTATTTCGGCTTTGGAAGCTGGAATACGTTTACAGAGAAAAGATTGGTCTTTGTATCGGATACAGAGTTTGTTAGCGATTCTCTTGAGCTGGAGCGTGTTGAGGATATCCAAATTTTCTTGAGGAGTTTCCTGAAGTCCTGTGTCAGAAGAATATATTTTCTCTCATTCTTTGGGCGTCCTATAGCAAAATTTTGTTAGTTCATTTTCTTGGTAGAATAATCAAATACAAGCCGCTTTGTTTACTAAACCCAAATTTCCTGACAAGATATTTTCCTGACCAATATGAACGATTCCTTTGATCTTCTTTTTTTTATTTCCTATCCTCAGACTGAATCCCTGACTCAAATCTATTTGTTCTCTAGTTACCTCACCCCCTACCCCCTCTCCACTCCGTAGAGAGGAGATAATTTTACTGCGCCCTCTCCATGTAATGGGGAGGGTTGGGGTGGGGTAAATTACTAGTCCTATTTCTTCCGTGATATCTTTTCCTTTGGGATTGGGAAGCACATATGTGATAGAGAATTCAAGTCCAGAAAGGTCTAAAAGAGTTCAGGTAGATTGTATATCGCCAGTAATGACTTCTTCCGGTAGCGAAGGAATATTTGGATTATAGGTGTAGGTATCAAAGATATACTCACCGTAAGTCAATTGAACAATTACACTTTGTCCATTATCCGTGCTGTTGGGGAAACCGAAGGTCTTGGTAAAAGTCGTCGGAGTATCCATAGGTAATGTTCGAGGAAGTGTTTTATTGGTTCCGTTGACCTTGAGTCTGAATATCGAATTCAAGTCTAATGGAGTTTTGTCGCCAGAAAGATTGGTGGCCAGTAAAGTGATCTTTTCATTATTCGTATCCGATCCTTCAGGATCATACTCTACATGTAAAATATGAATGGTATATTTCTGAACTATTCATGAAATATTGGTAACAACTTGTATATTTCACGAAAATAGGTCATTTTGTCCGCTAAGTAGACAGCTTCCTGTTGTTCATTGATTGCCTGTAGCTATTTGGATGTATTCAATTTTAGTCAAGGTAACACCTGAGAAATACTTCAGAAATTTTCTTTCGAATCCTGGCGAAAAGTAGTCCATGGAGTCAAAAACTCTGACACATTGGCGGGTAATATTTCAGAAATAATAGGAACTACCTACACTATCACCAGAAAGATAGACAATGTCCATAACTTGTCCATTTTGTCAAGAACCAATGGTTATCAGTAGATAATTTCAGGTACTAACCATGGAAAAATCACGATTTCGTACACTTTGGATTCCTTCGTTGTTTCGTAGGCCTGTTGAGGAAATTAATAAAAACGAGTTCTTTTCCAGGTTCATACCTCAAGTATTCCATGAAAATTCCAATCCAGTCAAAAGACGGTTTCCTGATATAGACAGGCTATTTATGCTCATATCAGATTGTATCGCCAATTCGATATACGGAGGATATTTTTCGTCTCAAGCAAATATTTCACTGATTTTTATGAGGTCCCTTTGGTCTACAGAAGCACAAGAGATAGGTATATCAGAATTTTCTCAGGATTGTCCGGGAGGGAAAGAAACGTTTGTAACGTTCCCCGTGTTGGCGTATATACCTGGATTGATGATATACCCACTTTGAGCATTGGCGATAATTTGCACCCGGGTGGGAACTCCTCCAATTTTCTCAAAAGAGGTCTTTTTGTCATTGTAAAGATTGATCCGATATTGATCCACGAGAAAAGAATCTTCCATCTGACCAGAAACAACTATCTGTATATTGATCGGTGCAGTATCTATCAGATTCAACGCCAATCCTGTTTTTCCTATGAATCGATTTCCTGAAATCTGACTAAGATTATCACCAAAGATTTTTGACTGTCCGGAAAGGAGAGATATATTGGTCAATGAAATCGGGGTACTTTTGACACCTATCAAAGTAAAATTTCCCGAGAAGTTTCCATTGCCGATGTTCGTGATTTCTATCCATTCGTCCGTCCCGTCATAATACACTTCGGAGAGAATGAGATGTGATTGAGTTACAAGTTCCAAGTATCAGGTTCAAGGTTCTTCATATCATGTCCCTTGCCCTTGATTTCCTGAAAACAAAACGATATCATTCCCAGACAACTCTAGTCATGAACTCAAAATTCCTCCACTGTCTACCCCTGTCATCCCCTGTCCATCGCCTGTCGTCATACCTCCCCCGCCTGAGTCTATGATTGTACTGGAATCTATCAGCCCAGGCAACGATCATGTTCATTCCAGCTGAGCAAGTGATGATGAAACCAGAAGCAAAATGCTCGCTGAAAAAAATACGATACTCCACTTGTACATGGTGGTGCGTTTGGAAATAAAAAGCATTAAATTATATTCCGCGCAGAACAGCCGAGAGTATAGAAATACAGAAAAGGAAAAAAATTGACAAAATTAAGACAAAAGTTTCCACCCGGGTGGAAACTTCAGTTATTTGGCTTTTGTAGTGATTTTTGTAGCTATAGCACCCGGGTGCTAAATTAGTTCATTTCGAATCATTTCTTTGGCATGGGCCACTATTTTTTTCTTGTCTTTTTGGATACGGACCTTTTTGAATCCTTTGAAATATTTAATAGCATTACCAAGTTGGGATTCGAAATCATGATCTCTTTGGTTGATCATCACATCATTATGAACTCTTACATATCGTTTGGCATTATCATATTGATCATGAGTTCGTGGAATAGGAACTATTATTTGTTTCATGTCGTACAATTTTTGTTCGGCTAATGAAGTGGTTCAGCCACGAGTGATAGCCATATCACACATATTATATAATTCTCCCATCTGTTTCTGGCTTAGAAAGCCATAAGTATGTACATGAGGGAACTTGTCAAACAGTGTCGACATTTCTTCGTTGACTAGTCCCAAACAGATGAAAAACTCATATTCTGATTCTATATTTGGGGTAAATTCCAATATATGGAGAAGATTCTGATATAACCTTTTGGATCCCTGAGATCCGCCAACAACGAGGATTAATGTCTTGGAGGTGAATTCAGGATGATTCTCTATGATAATGTCATCAGATAATATCTGTCCAATAGTTTCTCCTTTGGGTAGTGCTCACTCGAAACCGGTGAATGTTTTCTTGGCGAAACGAGCAGCGATTTTGTTGACTAAGCCGGGGCGAGTATCCGATTCATGGACGACAATTTTTTTGCGGAGGAGTGCAGCAGCTAAAACTACAGGAAGTGCTACATATCATCATTTACAAAAGACAATGGTGATACGATGATAGAGGATATGGAACAAAGATTGAACAAAACCGAACATAAATAAAAACAAGTCAGGAATGTTTTTGAGTTTGGATTTTCGGTAGCTTTCTCTGCGGTACTTTCAGGAATAAATGGGTATGAAATGAAGTTTATGTTCTGAGTTTGTATTTTGGAGTTCATGTCAAATTTTTTCTTCTAAGCTATTTTTTGCTCCAAACCGATAGAGTTTTTCTATATGTTCATCATATTCTTTGTGAGTAGCTAGAAATTCCAATAAGCTTTTTATGGGAATTACATGACCTCAGGTTCATCACCCAGCCATAGCTATTCTTAGTTTCTTGGTATTGTGTGCCATTTTATATATTTATGCGGTAAATATTAATTTTGAATGTTGAATTTTGAATTTTAAATAAATGTTTTTTGTTATTTTATGTACTATTGTCATTCACGGTAGTTTATATTAAGACAAATCTATCATTCAATATTTAGCATTTAGAATTCAAAATTATTTCATTTTAAAAGTCTTCGAACACTTCGTGTTCTTTACTCTTCTTTTTGTGAGAAAAAATCTCTTGGATTTTTTCAGCCATGGATGCTTTGGTGATGACATAGTCGTAATCGTTTTGAAGTTTGATCCATTTCTGTTCTGGATCACCAAAAACTATGGAAAGTAAAATATCTCGCTGGACGGTAATATTTCTTTTTCATTTTATCAACTCATTGACCTCAGAAATTTTCTTTCCAATCATTGTAGCAAAAATTTTTTGCGTCAATCATCTGCTAGTTAATTCTTGCTGGAGTAGTTTTCCTGGATGTATGTTTTCCATATTTGCTCCTTTGGTGAAATAAATAATTATACAGTTCTATGAAATAGTGAACTTCTGATTTATAATCAACCTTTCCCAAAAATCAAGTCCTTTTTCACTTATTCTACGAAATAGTGAATTCTCTTTTAATCGTATTTTATTCTATTTTTTACTATTTTCTCTTGAATTTAGTAAATTATTCACTAATTATATAAACAAGTGAATTTGTAAAATTTTATTTTTCATATAAATATATAATAATCTATTCTGTGTTTATATGAAATCGTGAATTGGCAAAATTTTTCAAAATATATATAAGGTATGTGGTCTATATATAGAAATATAGACTATTTTCTATATATTTCCAAAAAATAAAAAATCTTTGGCTATTTTTTCCAAAGACTTTCTTATATTTCTTTGATATTTGACATATTTATTTTTTTATTCTTTTTATGTTACTATATTATCTTTTTATTATGTAGATGTAAATTTAATTTTTGGATATCGATCTTTCCCGTTTGTATGTCTTTCTTATGATTCTGTAAAAAAATAGTCCAAGCCTTTTGGCTAAAATCTTTTTTTTCACCCTCACTTGGAATATTTCCTGTCTCCTTATTAGTGAAAAACTCATGGATCAGGTTATCTATAGATATAAGAATCTCTTCTTCATATTTCTCCATCTCCAGATTTTCGCAAACTTCTGCATTCACCGTTTTCGTGATTTCATTCATTTCCTCCATTTTTGTTTTGCTGATATTCGAAAGACTTCCTATGAGTTGATTGACCTCTTTATATCCTATATGGGTATTTTTTATTACTGGAGCGATATCATTATTAAATATTTCATATAAAATGTCCGAATATAATGTTTTTTCTTTTTTTTTGTATCATTTTATTTGTATATCGATGATTTTTCTTTGCCTATCATCACTAACATTCTTTTCTTTTACTCATAATTCCTCTATATTTTTCTTTAGTTCTTCCTTATCCGTCAATCTCTTGATTCTGATCTTATTAATCACCCCACAAAATTTTTCAGCATCAAAATAATTGGGAATTAATTGATTCCATACTACTAGATATATAGGTTTTTTTTGAAGGTATTCTTTAGCTCGATGAGGAGTAATCGGTTTGAAATCCGGAAAATTCGATGGAATATTTATCATAATCAGAGTATATATTATATAAATATTTAAATAAGTATAATCGGATTGTCTAAAAAAGTCAAATTTTGTCTATTTTAAAATTTTAATGCTGTTTGAGTTGGGAATCTTTTCTCTTTTCTTTTTTTCCATTCAACCCTCCGTCTTTTAGTGCATTCTGCATCTCTATGTACGTTTGTTTTATATTTTTCCCCGTACACCAAAAAATCATGAAAGGTGTGTGGAGAATTTTCTAACTCTTCAAACGATTTTTCGTTTACTTTTTCCGCTTCTTTGTTCACTATGGATTTGATTTGATAGTAATGATTCATCTTGTTTATGATTACTCCGAAAACATGTCGATATTGAGCAGGCACTTGGTATTTTTTGAGATATTTCTGTTGAATCTCTGTGAGACTATGATCATATTTTGGTTTGATATTGGATTTGTCTTCTTCAAACACCGTATGCTCTTTTTTCTTTTCTTGCGCATAAGAAAGCTTTTCTTGAATATCTTTGATAATTGCCATAACCTGCGAATCTTTTTCTATAGACTTATCATAATACTCTTGGAGGATATTTAGATGCTTCTGATATTTCTCTGCATGCTCTTTGTAGATATGATACCATGGATTTATTAATTCAAAACACATTTCCCCTATTCATTTCTGAGCATCATATTCATTTTTGATTTCTATACGAGTCGTATGTATATTGGTTCATTTGGGGGAAAAATATGTTTTATTTAAATATTCTTCTCGATATTCTATATCTTCTATCATAGCTTTTTGATATGATATATCAGTTGGGTATCATCAACTATTGGTATTCTGCCATAATTTTCTTTTGATATCTATAGGTCTGATGTCTAGTTGTGTCTGTAATATAGTGTTGAAATATACTAAAATCATATCCAGCGACAGATCTAAACATTTACCTCCTCTTGTCGACTTGATATCAAAGACACATTTAGTATCTATCAACGCATTAATCAAACAATACATGAAATGATTTTCGATGATTTCTTTGGTCAGTTTGATATTTTGGATGTCTATGGGCGACATTTTACTATATTTCCTAGCATATTTTTCCATATGTTTGGTTATTCTCCCGATATATTTTTTATAATTCTTCTCGGTGATCAAATGATGATCAAGTGGCACCAATATCTTTTCTTTCTCTTTCTTTCTTTTTTCTGCAAGCTTTTGCAACCTCCTTTGATAATTTTCTTCTGTGGATTTATATCTCTGTTCTATCCGATAATTTTCTCTTGATCCTTCTCCCAATGAAGGAATATCTCTTTTTCAAAAAATGAAATCAAACCATATATCCTGCTTTAAAGCTTCATTATATTCTATACCTGGAGGAGTTTCATGGGCAATTTGATCAAATTTTTCGCGGAATAATGGTTGTAACATTTTTAAAATATCCCCCTGAGCTCTTTCTATGATGATCATCTTTTCTTTGATTTCATCTTCTTTTTGTGGATTTTTTTCTCAAGCATGTACTCATTCTAGCTCCTTTTTATATCTGCGATATTCCTCTGTGTTTTTTTCTTTACAATCCAAAAGATAGAGAAGTTCTCCTTGCTCCTTTTTGATAGCATCCATGAGATTATTGAAGAGCATGTTCTTTTGAGCATTCATAAGATCTCTTCATCTATATCGCTGGTCTTCTTGTTTTCTTTCTTCCATATTATAAAAATGATAAATATACTTTTATATTTATAAGTATATATATTATTTTGTCAAGCTTTTTATTTTGGATTATTGTATTTGAAATCCTACACTCCAAAGACAAAGATTTCCCGCTTTGATATCTTTACCATACAAGACATCTCAAATAACAGGATATCCTATCCCCGCTAAATGCACTCTAATCTGATGTCTCACTCCTTTGTAGATTCCTACTAAAAGTGTGCTAGTATCGGTTTTAGGATCCGTATGTAAAACTTTAACAATAGTGCTTGGATTATGAACCTTACTTCTTCCCTTAAGCTCGTCTTTTGGACTACGAACAAAAATCATTCTATCTTTCTTGTATTTATGGTGCATAATAGGCATGTTTATTTCAAATGCCGATTCCTTGGGTAAACCCTTGATTTGGGCTATATATCGTTTGTGGATTTTACCTTCACTTTGAAGCTGTCTATATCTGTCAAATGCTTGTTGGGTTTTGGCGAAATACAGGAATCCCGCTGTCTCATTATCCAATCTATTGAGCAATCCAAGTTCTTGTTCTTTGCCGAAAATATCCAATTGGTGCTGTATCGTTTCTTGTTTGAGTATACATGTTTTGAAATCAGGAAGGTCAATATAGGGGATCAGAAATTTAGGTATTGAAAAATTAGTGTCGGAATTAATTGTTTTTCCTAATAATATATCTACAAAACACACCTCTTGACCAAAAGTTGTAGGCAGAGCGCTTGGTTTCCACATTACATAAAAATCATTGTTGTGGTAACAAATAATTTTGGAAAGCATATCCAAAGTAAAATATATAAACAAATAAATGTAATTTACTTCGTAAATGAACTCACTACGTTTATATAATAAACCTTCAGTGTAATATTAATTACATCCGATAGGATAAATTAGGTCCCGTAGGTATAAATTACTATTTATTACTATTTTAATTTTTTTGTGCGATCATTTCTTTTCTTTCTTTGTGGTATTTACCTAGAAGAATATAGGTAAGTGGAGCTGAAATGAAGATAGATGAATATGATCCAGCAACTACTCAAATACCTATAGTAAATGCAAACTCTTTAATATCTCCTGTTCATAGGAAATACATAGCAAGAATCACTAATAAAAGAGATATAACAGTTCCGAATGATCTTCTCATCGTCTGTCGAAGACTATCTTCAAATATTTTACCCATCAAAGTCCCTTTTTGTCCAGCTTTGTTTTTGATATTTTCTCTAATTCTATCGAAGATAATAATCGTATCACTTATACTATATCCCATATTGGTAAGTACAGCGATAATGAAAACCGTATTGATTGTCATAGTATGATCTATCATCATCCAGAATCCGTATGCTCATGAAGGTATACCTACGTCGAATATCATAGTGGCAATAACTACAGCAGCTAATATACTTGGAGAAATTTCTTTTCTAATCCCTGCAAACGCAAACAACATATAAATCGCCATCAAGAGTAATCATACAATCAATGCATTCTTTGCTGATTTTTGCATATATGATCCTACGCTTGGTCATGTTATAGATTGAGCAAGAACATCATTAGTACTAGTAATATATTTCTTCTGAATCAAAAACCCTTGAATGTTTTGGGACAAGATATTTACTTGTTCATCCTTTTCTACACTAGTTCTTAAAGATATTTTTGTAGCGGCATCTTCTAATTCTATAGCTATGTTCGTGTCTTTATATCATTTAGTTTCCAAATACGATGTAATGTCGTTTTTCACAGTTGTTGCATCTAAAACACCTGCTACCGTGATCTTCACTCATCCGGTGAATTCTTCTGAAAATCTTACATTACCGAAAAACAAAAATCATGCGATGATTAATAAGATTGCTCAAATACCAACTCGTAGGTATGCTCTTTTCATAATAGAAAACGGTGCTTTCATTTAACAAGCAATTATAGTCTAAAAAACATTAAGAATGTGTATATATTTACTATGAATTTTCAAGTGCTTAACATAATACATTTGCTCTGCTTATGTAATGAGCATTCGGCGTAATATATCGTAATTAATAATAAATCTTCTTCTAGGAGGACAAATTACAATAAATTACTATTTATTTTTGTATAACATTTTTTGGCTGCTTCTTCTTGCGCTTTCTTTTTGTTGGAGCCGAATCATTCGCTAATTTTTTTTCCTACAATATATATTTCTGATTTATATTCCGTTACATTTCCTTTTTCATCGACTATATGTTCGATATCTTTATATTCCGGCACAACTTTGTGTTCTTTTTGGACTATTTCTTGGATCATGGTTTTGTAGCTCTTGACTGGTTTTTTTTCTATCTGTTCTAATTTGGTATAGATATATGTCTTTATAAATTGTTCTGTTACGTCAATCCCGAGATCAATATAGAGATATCCAATCAACGCTTCCAATGCGTCAGAAAGAATTGAATCTTTTTGTCTTCCTTGAGATTTTTCTTCTCATTTACTAATGAAGACAATTTCGTTGAGTTTGACATCTTTGGCTATTTCTGCGAGTATTTCTTCTCTCACTAATGCTATTTTATATAAGGTCAAATCAGATTCTGCCATCTCTTGATGATTGATGAAGAGAAGTTTATTTATCACCGCACCCAAGATTCCATCGCCTACGAATTCTAATCTTTCGTTGTGAGTAAAGACATCTTTATAATCCGCTGCATACGATTTATGGACAAATGCAAGCATCAAAAGTTCTTCGTCTTGAATCTTTTCTGTCGGGATTCATAATGTTTTGAGATATGCGATAATATCTGATTTCTTTTTGATTACTTGATCAAACATAATAATTACAATGAAATAAAAAATTATCTATAATAACTAAATGGTTTACTCGCTAATTGATTGATATAACTATTTCCCATCACGAGAAGTATATCCGCACCAGTGTATTGTTGTGCGAGAAGGGGATCTGGAGTAGTAATTACTTCGTTGATAGTGATGAAATTTTTAAGAGTTTTTATAGTATTTTTATATTCTCAAGAACCTAAAATATATACAGTCGTTCATGAAAGTTGGGTGGAAAAATTCTGTACGGTTGTAATATTGAATGCATATTTTTTGAGTTTAACTGCGAGCTGGTTAGCGAAGCCATCTGATTTATGGATGGTGGCTTTGGCATAATTCTTGTCTATTCCATTGAGAATCTCTATCTTCTGGTTCTCTATCAGATACTCTTGATTGTGCGCGACATAGAATGCGAAATTTTTGGTGTAGTCGTAAAATCATACTTCCGTAGCCTGCCCTCCGTCAGGGATGATCGCTGACGCTCAGTCAAAAAACGATCTGTCAGGGTTATATAAAAAACAAGCTGGATATGAAAATCTATACACTAGATTTGAACATTCTACCGTATATCCAAAAGAAAATACGTGTTTGATATTGTCAGCATATCTTACCATGCCGAGCATTTCTTTTAACGAAATATTCGTAGTGACCATCTGTACATAATCAGCATATAATCTTTTGAGTTTGGTTACATTACCCAATCCATTCTCTTTGAGTTTGTTCATAACTCATTCAACTATGAGTTGTTGTCTCAGTGATCTTGCAAAATCCGAAGTGGAATGTCTTGATCTTGCATATTGTAAAGCTCTTTCTCCGCTCATGAGCTGTACGCCTGTATCAAAATGGACGGTCATCACCTGCATCTCGTTTTTGGGATAGGTATAATCCGTGAATCATTCAGGGACATCAATCGTTATACCACCCAAAGTATCGATGACATTCTGGAATCCATCAAAGCCTATCAATACATAATAAGGTGTTTTGATGCCCATAATCTCTTCTAACTTGTCTGAAAGCGCTTTGGCTCATGTATCAAATTGAAGCTTTCTTCCCACAGTATGAGAAAAGAGCGCATTAATCCTTCATATAATATTCGTTTCTTTGTTGTATACATAAAGATCTCTAGGTACGGAAATCATAGTCACTGCTCATAATTTTGGATTGAATGATGCGACCATTATCGAATCTGCAAGATATCCGCCTGCGTGTCATTGTCCTCCGAATCATATAATCATGACATTAATATTTCAGAATTCATCTTTGATCATATCATCACCCATAGTTTTTGACACTATATTTACTGTTCATTTGCCTATATATGTACCCACTAATTGAGCTCATTTGATGACATATTTTCCGACGAAGAACACAAGAAAAATACAACAAAGGATAATAAAAAATTTAACCACTCCAGCAGATCATGAAAATGGCTTATATGAATTATAATTATTAAGTTCTCCTATGGTTTTATTTCTGAACGTTTTTTTCTTTCCAAACATATTTACGTTCTTATTAAAATAAAAATAACCCTAAGGTTTTGTTTAGTATACCCATTCATGAGGCAAGTGAATTCCTTATATTATATTTTGGCTCAACATCAAGCCAAAATGACGTTTTTACTCATCCGGGTGAGATAGTGATACAAAGTAGCTTAAAAACTACCGAAACAATAGTCTTCACCCGGGTGGGAGTCATAAATTACAAAAAAGTCAAATCTTTTTCTTTTTTGACCTGTCAAAATTTGCAAATTTTCCATTTCTGAGTACAATTAACTATAGCCTTCGGCATAATATCACTTCGTGTATATTTGCTCACTATCGTTCGCGTATATTATATGACAAACAATAATATACGAACATCGTTCAAATATACGTTCCGAAGGAACAAATAACATTTAATTCGTTTATATATGTATGGCAAATTCATTTGATATAGAACAGATCCTAGCTCTGATAGAAAAAAATCCGAATATTTCTGATCTTCATTTATCATGAGGAGAAAGTATTTCTTACAGAAGCAATGGAGAGATTATCAGAGAAGAAACTGCTGGTAAGTTAAGTAATGAATCTATGGAAATCGTCCTTAGACAATTGTTTCAGGGAAATCCCCAAAGATTCGATAAATTCTTATGAGACAAAGAAGCTGATTTTGCTTATGTATCAAAAAATGGTGTACCTTATAGAGTAAATGCATTTTTTAAGACAGGAAGAATCGGTGTGGTAATGAGAAAAATCAATGCTATGGCAAAAAAATTGGAAGAACTTATCTTCTCAGATATTTCTGATAGCATCAAAAAAAATATATTAGGTGCTAAAAAATGATTATATTTAGTGACTGGTCCTACGGGTTCTGGTAAATCAACATCATTGGTTGCTATGCTTCAACACTTGAATGAAACAAGAAATGAAAATCTCATCACCATAGAAGATCCGATTGAATTTATTTTTGAACCTAAAAATTGTATTATCTCACAAAGAGAAATAGGACATGATACTCGATCATTTGGTAATGCATTAAGATCAGCTATGCGTGAAGATCCAAACATTATCTTTGTGGGAGAAATCCGCGATAGAGAAACTGCTGAATCAGTTTTAAGTTTGGCTGAGACAGGACATTTGGTTTTTTCAACGCTTCATACAAATTCTGCAGCTAATACCGTGAATAGATATATTTCATTCTTTCCGCCTGAAATCCAAGAAAGTGTCAGCGATAGGTTAGCTGAATCGTTGATAGGGATCCAATCGCAGTTTTTAGTGAAAACCAAGGATGGAAAATCTAGAGTCGGATTGTTTGAGGTTATGATCAATACTACATCTATCAAAAATAATATCAAAAAAAGAGCTATCGATCAAATCGATAGTATCATCGAAACATCATCACTTATCGGAATGATAAATTTGAAAAAATATGCACAAAGATTGATTGATAAACAAATCATAGATGCCACAGAAGTTGAGTGGTTATTCGGCACATGACCACAATAAAATGTAGAATTTATAATTCAGAATTTAGAAATATACACCACCTTTATTCTGAATTCTACACTTTACATTCTGAATTCAATTCTATACTCTACACTTTACATTCTGAATTTAAAAAAAATGGATACTCCAGGAGCATATAGGTGATGATCCTATGTAAAACACCTTTCAAGAAAAGAGATTGAAAATATGAAAAAGAATATGAAAAAAGTCCCGATCATTCAATCTAAATCTGAAAATTATCATCTTAAAGAAGAAATAGAAGCAGAAAAAATATTAAATAAAATTAATAACGATAAGAAATAATCTTTATATATAACACAACATTCTTATGGCAAATATAGATCTCATCAAAGCAAAACTCCCACAGGAACTGCGAGAAAAGGCAGAAAAATTTACTATTCCTGATGAATTTTTGACTACCATGACTGATTTGATTATCTTGGTATTGAATTCCAAATCTATGGATAATCCAGAAGAAAAACAATCTTGGTTTAATCTTTTGCCGATGATGAATAAAGATCAAATAGATAAATTAAGAGATATTCTCACAAGAGAAAAACAAAAATTAAGTGAAATAGAACAAAAATATGAACAGAAAAAAGATGAACTTAAAACTAAATACACACAAAAACGAGAAGATATGGTCTATACAAAAAAAATGGAAGAGATTAAACAGAAAGAAGCAAAACATGAAGAGATTGAAGATCAACAAGCAGAAAATTTACTTACTCAAATCTAATATCTATGAACAAACTTCATCAAAATTTCATATCACATCTTAGATCATACAGAATGTTTCATTTTATGTTTTTTACGTTTATATTATTTATCACTTCAGTTGTAATTCATACATTCAGTAATAGAATTTATGCTGCTACTCAACCAGATCTATTGGAGCAAGCGTTTGAACCAGCTATAAGTAATGAAACTATTGTGAATCTCTGAGCGGGAAAAAATGCAGTAGGTAATGAGATATTAAGACAATGAGTGAATGTCCAAGATAATGCCTGACAATGATGTTTTGTAAATAATGAACATATAACTAATAAAATTTTATGAACACAAAAAACTGCTTTATGATTCACCTGAGAAGATCCTGAATTTTGCGAACAAGTCCTTGGATGAGATTATAATACAACTATATTAAAAACTGAAGCACCGTTGATTGTAAGAATAGCTAAATTTCTTTTGAGGATAACTATGGTACTTTCGGTAACTATGGTGATATTCAACGGAATTATGTGGATTATAGAATCCTCTAAATGAGCTGAAGTAAAAGATGCGAAAAAAAATATAACACTCATCGTAGTGGGAATATTAATATCACTTATGAGTTTAAGTATTATAAACCTTATAAGCTCTATAACAGTAAGCTCTTTAGGTACTTCAACAACAAACAATAAACCATGATGTTCAATAGATTGATCTGTATATATAGGTGATAATTTGAAAGAATATATTTGTAGAAACGCATTTGCTGGAAAATGGTATGCTGATAGAATAGGGGATAGATGTAGAGTAAATTATTATGATAGTAATGGTAATTGAAATTTTGATGCATGACATCGAGCAAATATTACTGATACAGAGATGGTTTCTAAATGTGTTGAACTCTGAGGAGATTATAAAAATTAATTTTAATTTATATAACTTATATTGATGATTAAAAATTTTTTACACGGAATTATATTTACAATATTTGGTCTAACCAGCCTTTTCTCTACTTTTGCTATTGTCGTCGAAGTACCTTCTAGTCAAGGACAAGAAGATGTAATGGTAACTGGTCCAAGCCAGATCCAAGCTGATGAATCAACCCTTTTTGAAACTATTCAAACGATTAATAAATATTTATGGTTTTCTATATGAGTAATTTGTATGTGAGTGTTAATATTTTGATGAATAAAACTTATTACTGCACAAGGAGATCCAACAAAAATGAAAGAAGCAAATAAACTCTTAATGTGAGCTCTCATATGAATTTTGATAGCTATATTCTCTTACGCTTTAGTAAGAATTATCGTGAATTTATTATAAATAAGAGTTTTTAACATTTATTTGATATACCATTTTTATAAAAAATATTCAAAACTCCTTATAGGGGAGTTTTTTGTTTTTAATACGTAATTTTTGAGAATAAAAATTTTTATATACCATAATAATCTAATATATAAGAGTTTTTAACAATCTAACAATTAAACAGAATACTTATTTTTATAATAAATATTGTTCTTAATTATTAATTTACCTAATTTAACTAATTGTTAATAATTTTTCTTTATAATATATTATTAATATATTTTAAATTAATTTATAATTAAATAAATATTAATAAACAACACTGATCTGAATTATCGATTGAATTATTTTTTTAGATATATATACCTTCGATATCAAAATTTGTTTACTTCTTTTTTTATAAACTATGAAAGATATTATCAAAAGAATTAGTATAAGTGTTGTTTCATGATTATTTCTTGGATATTTAGCATATTTATTTTTTCAAGGTACCGTTATAGTCCAATGAGCTTATCTTGAACGGAATACTCTCTATTTCCTTATTTTAACATTAATTTGTTTATTTTTGTTTATACTTTTTGGTATTTATCCAATTCATTTTAGACTTACCAAAGCTACGTTATTTGTTATTGGTTTAGCTTTGATAGTTATTTGAGATACTGTACTTTTGAATGATATAACGACATATGTGTATGTGGGAGATGTTTTTAAAGTATTATGAGTTATTTTAACCTTATTAGCTTGGTCAAATCTACTTATTACTGATAAAGTATTAAAGAAAAAACAAGAAAAAAATATAGAAATTATAGAGGTGTAAAATTAATTCAAAATATAGAATTCATAATTTAGAATTAAAAAATAATTATTTTCTGAATTATATACTATAAATTTTGAATTCGAATTGCAGGCGTAGTTCAATTGGCTAGAACATTTCCTTGCCAAGGAAGAGGTTGCGGGTTCGAGTCCCGTCGCTTGCTATTTAATTAAATAAATATTTTGATGTATTATGTATATATTTTAAAATGAAATAATAAACATTATATATGATATACAAATAATATACAAAGAAGAATGAATGAACATAAGAGATGAGGCACTATAACAACTAAAATATTATGAATTAAAAATCTTTTATGATATTTTGAAAAAGAAACAGAAGAAGAAGCTCAAAAATTAGAAAAAATAATGAAAGCAGATGGACATATACAACATCGAATTAATCATCCAACATTTAAAAAAATATAATTAGAAATATAATATTAGTTTGCGGGTTGGACCCCGTAGTACTACGGGGCGAGGTCCCGTCGCTTGCTAATGAAATTAAATAAAAAAGAGGTCTGATTTTATATCAGATTTTTGCTTTTTTTTAAAAAAGGGTTATAATTGAATTGTTTTATATCTACTTGTGATTTATGGTCAATGAAGTAGTTAAAAACTCCCAAGAAGAAATAAATAAGGTAAGATTACCTGATCTTTCTCCTGTAAAAGAAGATTTAACTAAATTACAAACCAATATAAATACTATTAATCTTCAGGAAAGTATCACTAATAAAACTATTTTGAAATATATTGAATGAAGTTTTATGGAAACTGAACTTAAAAAATTACAGGCTTCATGAGAAATAAAAGACTTTACTATCGAAAAATTCGCTTCAGATATTAGTACTACGGTAGAAAAATATCTCAAACAATCATTTAAAAAATTATGAACTAATGAAAAGCCATGAGAAGAAACACTTACTATTCCTAATGGAGTTGTTTCCTCGATTTCTCTAGGAATACAGTTTTCTATGATGGAAACTCTTACTAAATCATGAGCTCAAGGTGCTGATTTCTTCTCTAAATTTTCCAAGACAGATACAAAAACCGCTTCATCTACTTTTAGTGGTTTGACTGAAGCTTTTAATTCCGGTGGTATCAGTAAACTTATTGGTGGCGTAGGACAGACTAATGAATTTTTTACTCTTGCAAAAAAAGTAGAAAATTGTGTAGGATATGTTAGCCGTTATTGTGGTGAAGGAAAAGAATTGGGTGATGGTTCTAAAGTACAAAAATTAGCTAATGCTAATGAATTTAGAAAATTATTGGCTAATCCTATATGGGCCGATGATGCTTTATATTCTTCCAAAACTCCTAAAGATTTATGACTTACTATCTCTGATCAAACAATACCCACTATGTCTACCAAAGATATAGATGAATTAAAAAAAATAGCTAATAATAAAAATATACCTATCAATAAAAAAAGTATCGAAGCTATAATGAATTCTTTACCTACTGCTCAAAAATTTCTTGAAAATAGATCTTGATATCAGAATCAGGCTATAGACCTTATGGGCACTGTATCTTGATTACTTGATGGTAATTTTTTTGGTCTTTGATCAGTGTGAAGTATTTTATGAATTTCTAATCCTTTGGAACTTTTTGGTAAAACAGCAGAAGAGAGAAAGAAATGATGAGTTATTAATTTTGTCTTGAAAATCATGTGATTTAATAATGGTATGGAATGATTATATGAACAATTTCTTACCCAAAGTATTGCCAAAAATATGACTCCAGAAGGAAAATCGTTTATTGCTACTAGTTTAAAATCATATAAAGATCTTATTGCTGCTTGAGCTTATACAGGCATTACTACGGTAAATACCTTAGGATTAACTACTTTAGATCCTCTTTTACAAGCTAAGATACCTTCTGAATTTGATTTTATGAAAAAAGCTTTATATGATAATATCAATACCAAAAAAGCGTCATTAAATATTTGAGTCCTTCAGTCTTTATGAATACAAGTCCCTACAAAAGAAGATGCTGATAAAAATATTATTATAGATAAAGATAAAATAAATGATCTTGTTATCACTGAAGATGATATGACTAAATATCTTCAAGTTACCATTCCTACATTGGTAGATAATAAAGATTTTATGGTAGGAATAAAATCTTCTGATGATTTTATGCTTGCATTGACGGGAGGATTGGTGTGTGGAACCTGTTTTGCATGATGAGTAGCTCTAGGTATAGAACCAGTTAGTAGATATATAGATGTGACCACAAAAACCCCCGAAACCACATCTAATGGCTCTATAGATGTAATAAATGGACAGGTAGATTTTAGTAAATGAGGGTTTACTGATATACAAAAAAAGAATATCAATCATCTTATTGATGAGATGAAGAAAAAAAATATTACTAATCCTTATACTCAGATAGGTATTTTATCTTGTATTAGTAAGGAATCTGGTTTTACTCCTGTGAGCGAGTTTTCTTATGGAACTACGCCTAATGCTAATATTAGAGAGATTTTTGGTGCTAGAGTAAGCTCTTATTCTGAATCAGAATTGGAAGCACTCAAAAAAGATGATCAAAAATTCTTTGATGCTGTATATGGTCAGCAAGCAACCGCTAAATTATGATGGAATACAGGAAATACTGAAGTAGGTGATGGATATAAATACAGAGGCAGGGGATTTAATCAAATAACATTTAAATCGTCATATAAAACATATGGTGATTTGATTTGAGAAGATTTGGTTGGTAATCCTGACCTTTTAAATACACCTGAAATAGCTGCTAAAGCTGCTTTGGAATTTTTTAGAATTGGTAATAAATGAGAAGATCTTTCTACATTGGCTTTTATGGACAAAGAAACTGCTATGAAGAAATTTACCGATATTAATGCATGAGGACATGCTAATAATTATACTACAGCATTACTTGCTTCCAAAAATTTTGATGTAAAATTGGCTGCGTAAAAAATCTTGCTAATTTTTTTCCAAACTATATATTTGGTAAAAATATAAACCAAATAAAACAGAAAGGAGGTTACTATGAGAAAATGTAATGCCAGTAGAAAAGCTAGGCGATCTATTGAGCAAAAAAAGAAGAAAAAAGCTGCAAAAGCGAGAAAACTGAAGAAAAAATTTAAAGGCAACAGACAATGAAAGATGTTATTACAATCATGTAAATTCGGGCTTTGGTATATCCGGTCCGAATTTTTCTATATCAATATTATTTCAACCATTGATTGATTTTAGTCTCTTCAGCTCCTTTTTTTACTTGTCACATAAGATCATTAAATATATTTTTAATATTATCTCCGGTACTTACTGAGCTTGTAGAACCCGTTCATATTCCAAGATATTGTTGGATAGTATTATAATTAGTCAAATTTTTCTCATATGTCTCTGGACTGATACTATATAAGGTGTTGATGAAAAAACTAATTATTTTATTAATCGCTGGATTAAGTACCATAGTACCACCTAATTCATTGATGAAGAATTCCTCCTTTTTCTGTTCGAATTGACTGACTAAATCTGATCGAACCCCGTTTTGGATCTGTTGAATATTTTTTCCTTTATATTTTCCTATGAGTTGTAATGCTCCTGAAAGTTCTGATGGGACATAATATTGTATATTTCCTTGAAGGATCTGCATGATAGTATTTCCTCCTGATTGTTCCAAAGTAATCGCTGATTGTGGGTTGATATTAATAAAAGACCCATTTCCTAGATCAATAAACACTCTTTCCAATTCTGATTTTGTCTTGGATGCGAAACTTATCTGTGTCTTCTGAGAAAGGTCTATATCGTTTTGTTTTAATTCGCTAATTGGTATATTTTTACTTCCTAATACGTTTTTAATGGTCAATATTCCATCGCTACTTATTCATTGATTAATAATCTTCGCTTTTTGCGAGATAATGAAATCATTAATACTTGGCATGGTTTCATAGAGTGGCAGTGTTCATGTCAATAATACGAAAGCGATCCCGAGACCTACGATACTCATGAAGATATAACGTACCCGATGAGTGATATAGGTTATTGCTAATGCTAATAATAATAGTCCAAATAATGTAATAAATTGTCTACTATCAAGCCCGATATTGTTTCTAAAAAATACGTCTCATAAGATAAATAGATTGATTATTATAATTACAAACATCAGAAATTTAAATATCTTATTGCTTCATTGGAGCATATATAAAAGTACTAGAGAAACGAAAAATATCGCTGTATAGAGCTGATATGTCTGTATTCGAGTGAATAATGTGTTTGTATCTCACGCATAGAGAAAATAGAGATAGAGAGCTCAAAAAGCCAATAATCCTAAGAAAACACCTACGAATAATTTTTTGATCATTCTATAATACACAAGGTAAAATATAGTAACTACAAATCAGTATATCAAAAAAAAATTCCTTTGCAAAGGGTAGTAAGATTTTTTGATGAATGATGAATAATGAACAATGAATGATTTTGGACTGGTTGTGTTATTTCCTATCGTAATATATATGATAATTTATTCTTATACTACCACCATTATTAATTATTCATTCTTAATTTTTAATTAATTATCTTATATTCTTTTATATCTGATTTTTTCAATAATGATTCTATTTTTCCGAGATTTTCTGGTGTATATTCTATGATAATCGCCTTCTCTTCCGTTTTTTGGATTTTGTCGTCGTGAACGGTATATGATTGGGTATAATTGATTCTTCTAATTTTTGTAGCTGCTCATGATTTAAGTAATCAGGTTATGATTTGTTTGAGTTTTCTTCAATCGTTTTTATAAAAAAAAATAAGCATGGAATCTGTTATTTTTTAAAAATTTAAGAATATATTATTCTTGGGTTGTTGTTTCGACTGGAGTTTCTAATGCTGCTTCGTGAGTAGCTGTACTTCCATATGTTTGGGTAAGTATATTGCTAAGTGATTTGTCTATAGCTTGAAGATTTTCAATATATTTTGGTGGAATATTATATTTATTAGTTATCTTTTCTTTTATATTTCTGATGGCGGCTTGTAATCCTTTGATTTTTGCTGTTGCATCACCCGCTTCTTTATTATAAGACATATCGAAACTCTTGTAGACTGTCTGGATTCTTTTTTCTATTTTGGCAAAAGCACTAGCGAATAATTCATCATTTCCTGCTAGGAATGCGCTTTGAAGTTCTTTGAGTTCTGGAGTATAGAATTCTGGAAAGAGGCTAGTATTTATTTGATCATCTTGTTCTGGATCCAAAATCTGTTTTTCATCGCTCAATATTGAAGAAATTTCTTTAGTTATTTCTTCTTTGCTTTCTATAGTTTGTGAACTGTTTAATAGGCTAAGTAATGTTGTTTCTTGTTTTTCTACTCCTGTTATCGTAGTTTCTTCCGTAGTTAATGAGAATGTCTGAGATATATTTTTTTCTTGTACTGCTTTGGTAAATGAATCTATATTTGCGAATACTTTGATGTCGTTGTTTTGGATAGCTACTACCTGTTTCTTACTGATAGTAGTTGTCTTATCTTCTCCGTTGGTTTTGGTAACAATAATGTTTGCACCATTGTTTTGGAATATTTGATTTTTACCGTCTTTTACGAATTTGAAATTGAGTGGTTGAGATTTGTCTTGTTGTTTGATAGTAATATCGTTGATTGCGAGTTCGATTGTTTGAGTTTTTGCTTTCTTTCATTCCATCTGAATGAAGTTTCCATAGATCAGATTTAATTTATAATTTTCGTCAGTTGTTTTTTGGATGACTAATTTAGCCGGTCCGATGATTTTTGATTGGGTTCCACTATTGATCTCAAAGATTAATTGTGTATCTTTCTTTAATAGAATAGTGTCACCGTTTCCGATGTTATTTGTTGTAGCTAAAACGCCGTTGTGTTCGATGAAAAAATTACCTTTTACGTCAATCACTTGAGCTATATAATCTGCTTGAGCGGTATTTATTGAATTTGATTTGATGGTAAACCGGTTGTAATCTTGGAAGTTACCATTGTTTATAAAATACACTCCATACATTCCCATGATTAATATTGCGAATATCATTGTATACACAAAATATTTTGCATGCACAAAAGATGACCTTTTAAGTGAGATTTTCTTCGTTTTCTTATATAAAATATTCTGATAGAGATCTAATTTATCTATATCAGTAAAGCTTGTATGTTTTTGTGTGTCGAAGAATTGTTGGAGTTTCATGTATTGGTTAATTTATGAAATGGAGCATTCTTACACTGTAATATACGAATAAGTGGACATTTTGTGACAACAAAGTGTATTGTCTATATTACTTGGGATTGACATATTGTATAAAATATATCTAATTTTCTTTGTTTGCTTGTTTTCTCTTGTATTTTCATAGAGTAAATATAGTCTTTATGGTAGATATAGATACATCGATTAATTTCGAAATCTTTAATCATCTAACCACCATTCAAAATGATGGACACCATCTTCAAGACCTTGTCTGACAGGAATCGTAGAAGAATAATCCAGCTTTTGAAGCAGAAGGAAATGACCGTTTCCGAATTACTGACGCATTTTGATATCACTCAGGCATCCTTATCTCATCATCTGGATGTCCTCAAAAGATCGAATCTCGTCTTGGATGAAAGAAGAGGACAATTTATTTTTTATTCGCTCAATCAGCCAGTTTTTGAGGAAAGTGTGAATATGATATTGAACTTACTTGTGTAATATGCTGCGCGTAATTTGCTTTGCGTAATTTACTCGCCTATGCTCGTGTAATTTTTATTACCAATTACAATTAATTACGCCCTTTAGGGCTTATTACGGACGAAGTCTAAATTACATCCGAAGTATAAATTACATTTATTTTTGTCTATTCGTTATGATCATCACTATGTCAGGGAAGAATGGAAGCGGAAAGTGAACGATCGCGAAGATATTGTCAGAAAAATTATGATATGAACATATTTCCATAGGTGGTTTAAGGAGAGGAGTTGCTCACAGTATGGGGCTTACTATCTCTGAATTTGATATCTTGTGAGAAAAACCTGAAAATAAAAAAAAGTTTGATCTTCAATATGAAGAATATCAGAAAAATCTGGATGTGAATTCCAATATCATTCTTGATAGCAGAATGGGGTTTTATTGTCAACCGAAATCATTTAAGGTGTTTTTAAATGTCAGTGATGATGAGGCTGCGAGAAGAATATTTAATGATAAAACTAGGATTGGCGATGAATATGATTCACTGGAAGCTGTCAAAGAGGCGACTATCCAAAGAAATACAAACAATGAAAGAAGATATAAAGAGCTTTATGGCGTGGATATTACAGATATGAATAATTTTGATTTTATCGTCGATACTACAGGAAAAGATCCTCATCAAGTCGCAGATGAAATTATTGAAAAATTTAATCAGTTCAATAAATAATATGGAGAAAATGTGGCCATGTTTCTATAGAGTCAGTACAAAAGCCCTTGTTTTGGATGAAACGAGAACGAAATTTCTGATTATGAGAGAGGATAATGGTTCTTGGGATTTTCCTGGTGGATGATTGGATTTTGGTGAGACTATAAAAGAAAGTATTACTAGAGAGATCAAAGAGGAGATGTGACTAGACGTTGTAAACATAACTACCGAACCAAGCTATTTTGTTGTTTCGTTTAATCCAGAAAAAGATGTCTGGTTGGCTTAGCCTTTTTATAAAACCACACTTAAAAATTTGGATATAATTCCTTCTGAGGAGTGTCAAGAAGTGAAATTTGTTACTAAAGAAGAAGCGAAAAAATTAAATATCCGCCCTAATGTAAGGGAATTTTTGAAACAATTTATGCCAGCTTAGATATTTTCTATTATCACTTTTTTGATATTTTCTAAGTTAGTTCCCTCTTTTACAGAGACTCGGACATTTCCTTTTTGTGGGAAGTGTTTTTTGATTTCTGCGAGCTGGATTTTATCTAAGAGATCGATTTTATTGAAGACCATAATTCTTTTTTGTTTTGCTCAGATTTCGTCGAGAATATTGTTTACGATACTTATTCTTTCGTCGATAAATGGGTCGGAAGCGTCGATGATGTGCAAAAGTAAGTTAGATTCGATACTGTCTTCGAGGGTAGAGGAGAATGATTTGATAAGTTTGGGAGGCAAATCACGAATAAATCCTATGGTGTCGTTGAGCAGGATTTCTTGTCATTGTCCAGTTTCAGAATTAGTCATTATATAGAGTTTGCCTACATGAGTTCATAATGTTGCGAATAATTTATTTTCCGCCAAGATTCCCTTTTTGGTCATAACATTCAATAATGATGACTTCCCGGTGTTGGTATATCCGACGATTCCGACGGTCGGCATTCATTTTCTGATCCTTGATTCTCTATGGAGTTTGCGCATCTTTGCATATTCGTGGAGTTCTTTCTCTATCTGGAGCATTTTCTCTTTAAGGTGTCTTTTCATCCTTTCCGTATTGGTTTCTCCGAGTCCTCTCATGGCTCCGCTTCCTCCTCCTCACTGCCTGCCGAGCTCGATACCCATACCATAAATTCTAGGACCCATATGCCTGATCGCTGCCAATTCGACTTGCAGTCTTGCTTCCATACTGGTAGCATGCTTATCGAAGATTTTCAAAATCAAGTCCACTCTATCTCGGATATCGATTCCGAAAGGGTGAAGTTTTTCCTGGATATAGAAGATCTGTCTTGGCTTCAGAATATTTCCGATTATTAGGGTGTTTGCTTCCAATCTCTGCATCTCGAAGATGATTTCTTCCAACTTTCCCTTGCCGACATAGGTCCTATGATCAGGTTCTTGCTTTTTCTGATATTTTTGGAGAATGACGATACCGCCGTAGGTATCGACGAGATTTTCGAGTTCGTGCATCCTATCTGCCAAAATCTCCATATTGGTATCTTTGGTGACAACATCCACGAGAAATGCTTTCAGTTGCTTACCTGTTTCTTCCATTAACCTATTTCAGATAAATATAGGCTGAATATAGTGAATTTTGAGAATTTTGCAACTAGTCTGGTATGTATTTTCGGTTGAAACTTATATCATAAATGATATACTCAAACTCAGCACTCATTTTTTTATCTTTTTAAAAAGATAAAATCGATGTAAAAAATCCTTTTTGTGATTTTTTCATCTCTTTTATACTATTAATTATTTTATACCCATGAATATACTAAGCATTATCCTGATTGTCGTGGCCCTTGGGGCGTGATGACTGGGAGGGTTCTATGGATACAAGAAGACCCTGACCCAGAAAGCGTTGGATTTCAAAAAAAGAATGGAAAAAGTAAAAGAAATTGAAGAAGAAATGTTAGAAGTCTCTAAGAAAAAAGCAGCTAGTCTTCTCGAACTAGCAGAAGAGAAAGCGCAAAAAATTGAAACTCAAAGACTTGAAAAAATGGAAATCATCCAAAATAGACTTCTTGCAAGAGAAGAAAAAATGGATGAAAAACTCGAAAAATTAGAACAGGAAAAAATCAAATTGACCGACAAACAAAAAGAAATGGATGCGGTTATTATCGAACAGACTAATAAGATTGCTGAAATCGCTAAACTCACCAAAGATGAAGCTAAACAACAACTTTTTGCTCAAGTCGAAAAGAATTATCAAAAAGATATGATTGTCTTCATCGAGAAACTTAAAACCATCACCAAAGAGGAGGCAGATAAAGAAGCTGCTCAAATTGTCGCTCAAGCATTACCGAGAGTGGCAGTGAATAGCGTAGACGAATTCACTACGAGAACTATCGATCTTCCCAATGAAGATATAAAAGGAAAATTGATTGGAAGAGAAGGGAGGAATATCTGATATTTTGAAAAAATGACCGGTGTGGAACTTATCGTTGACGATACACCATTAACGGTTAGAATATCTTCATTCGATAGTGAAAAAAGATATATAGCCGCTACTATGCTCCAAAAACTTATCAAAGATGGAAGAATTAATCCATTCTATATAGAAAAAACATATAACGAAGTAGTTGCTGATCTTCAAAACTTACTTACTGAAAAAGGTAAAGAAGCGTTAGCACTTTTGAATATTCCTATGATGAAACCAGAATTGGTAAAAATGATCGGACAATATTATCTTAGATATAGTTATGGACAAAACCTTCGACAACACAGTATTGAAGTAGCTAAAATTTCTGAAGCTATTGCTGCTGAGTTATGACTAGATCCTATCTTGGCTAAAAAAGCTGGGCTTTTCCATGATATCGGAAAAATCGTTGCAAATACAGGAGAATCTCATGCAGCTATAGGAGCAGAAGTATTGAAAAAGCTCGGTATGGATCCTGTGATTATCAATGCTGCTGAAGCGCATCATTACGATGTACCTATTAATAACCCAATCGCTTGGATCGTAGCTGCAGCTGATGCTATTTCCGCTTCTAGACCTGGTGCAAGATTCAATACCAAAGAACTCTTCATCGAAAAAATGGGAGAGCTTGAAAAACTTATCTACGATATTCCTGGTATCGATAAAGTACACATCATGCAGGCTGGTAGAGAGATTATGGTATACGTCAATCCAAAAGAAATCTCAGATACAGAACTTGAAACATTGCTCAAAACTATCGGTGCTAAGATCGAAGAAAAACTCGATTACCCTGGTATTATCAGAGTCACTGGTATCAGAGAAACAAAGATTATAGAATTCCTTAGATAATAATTAATGAATAGTGAAAAATGAACAATGAACAATGTTGGAATTTGCTAAAATGGACTATTGTAAAATACGATAGTTATTACTATAACAAGTCATACATTATTCATTCTCAATTTTTAATTATTAATTGTGTTTATGTATCCGTATATTATCTTATGGTGATCTAAATTTTATATGACCGGTATAGGTATTATCGTTTCTTTTCTTGTATTTATTGGAATTGCTCGATATCTTACCAAAAAATATCATCAAAACTTTTGGAAACTATTTTATTGGCTACCTTTCTTGATCGTACTCACTTACTTTCTCTGATCATATGTTAACTTTATTTTTGATGTAGGAATCTTTCCTACTAATAGTTCTGAATTCGTACAGTTACTTTCTCCGTATGGATATAAATTCCATTTCACAGGACTCTTAATAGGAATGTTTGTTTCAATATCCGTATTTCTCAAGAAGATTGTCAGGATAGAAAATAAAAAAATCCGGTGAGATATTTTATTCTTTTCGTTGGCATTATCCTTAGTACCCTTGTGATTATTCCTTTTGATGGGAGATAATTTTGTTGGTATAACAACCACTACTTGGCTTGGTATAAAATCACTTCATTCTGATAGTCAACTCAATAAATTCAACTTAGTATATCCTATCTGATTATTCCTTTCTTTATGATCGCTTTTTGTCGTCCTCGGCGTCAAAATTCTCAAAAAGAAAAAATTCGGATATGGAATGCTTGGTTTTACTATCACTTTGATCCTTGTAAGTCTTATTCTTATGTTACAACAATATGCTAGACATGCGGTATTTTCATTAGGAAATATTATGTTTGATTTGAAGCAATATTCTGCATGGATCCTTGCTTTGATATGTTATTTCACATACAAAAGATGGCAAAAAGTGCCTGATTTGCAATAATTACTACTGTCATCTTGAATGAAATGAAAGATATAGTGTATACTATATTCTTCGACTTCGCTCAGAATGACAAGAATTAAAATAAAAAATTCGGTTTTATAGCTTATCGGTTCTTATATATGAAATTGTTTTTTCTCAAAGAACATAGTTTGTATAAAATATTCAAAACCATAGAGAAAGTGCCTAACTGAAGGACTATCTATATTTATATCGATCCTGAACATTCTTTCTTCGATAATGAACGACGAGGAAAAGAGATTAAAGAATTACTCCAAAAAAAGAATCTGAATACTATGTTCGTTACTAAAACAGAGAAATCCAAATATTTTTTTTCCACTTTGGGACTTACTGTTCTCCATCAAGAAAAACATAAAGTTGTCAAATATCTGAGATTGATCTATGATTTTTTCTTTAATATTAAAAAATTTCACCTTCAGGTCTATACTAAGAAAAATTATATTTTCTATGTGGTATTTGGCTTCGAAGTATTATTTGTTCTTATAATTTTATTCCTCTTATATTCACTCATTCTCCCAAGTACTCGTGTCAATATTATCCCTACGAGCCAACTGGAAAGTGTAATCTATAACTTCCGTTATTATCCATTCAGTGATGTTGAATTTCAAAAAGATTCGAGATATCTCAGTATACCATATTATACAGGATATATTGATTACAAATATGATATGACTATCAGTACCGCCAATATCAAATATATCCAACAACCATCTCAATGACTTGTCGAAATCACCAATAAAGTAGCTCAAGATTATTCATTTATTAAAGATACAAGATTTGTGACTGATGATGGACGTCAATTTGTAGCTGTCAAGAATTTCACTGTTTTTGAAGGAACAGAAAAAAATCCTGGAAAAACATTAGTTGTCATCAAAGCTATGGAACAAGATATTAATGGTGTTTTGATGTGATCTAGAGGAAATATCCCCAAATGAACTAAAGTATTTATCAAAAATATGAAGACAAGTTATTACGCCCAAAATATCTATGGAGAAGTTCTCGAAGATTTTACTGGTGGAAACCTCCAGTCTCAATGAGTAGTTTCAGTAAAAGATATTACTATCCTTTCAGGAAAGCTTGTAGATGCCTTATACAAACAAAAAGCGAATATTGTCTTCGCTAATTTCAAGGCGCCTGAAAATATGGTCCTTAATTTCGATTCCTTAGTCTCTACTCAAGTCAAAGAAGTTCAGATTAAAAATGTTCCTGGAGAAAAAACATCATTACTCAAATGATTCGTCATCGCTCGTTTCAGTTTCAATTATATTAAAAAAGCTGATTTGATGGAGGTAGTTGATAGATATATAAAACAGAGATTATATGACAAAATGAAAGTATTTAGTGTAGATACTTCGTCGATAGTCTTATTTAAAGATATAAAACGGGAAACTTGAGATGTTTTTGTTATTCCGACCAAAGTCGACATCAAACAATACTATGATTTTACTAAAGATATTAATAATATTCTTCCTGATATGAAGGAACGTGTCGTGGGACTTAGTAAAGAAAAAGCTAGAGAAGTATTATTTTCTTATCCTGAAATCTCCTCATTTGATATTACTATCAGACCACCTCGATATACTACTGTTTCTAAATTAAAATCTAGGATCAAAGTATATGTGAATGGAAAATCAATCAAATAATACTTCTTTATATCTTATATTTATTATGATCAAAGCGGTTATTTTTGATAAGGATGGCGTACTGGTCGATTCTGAATATGCAAATACCCAATCTGCAACAGAAGCCTTTGAACAACTTGGTATTCATATAACAGATGAAGATAAGAAACAAATCATAGGAAAACACCCTGATGACTATATTACGTATTTTCAGACAAAATATTCATTTTCTATAGAAGAATTTAAAATCTTAAGAAGACCAATATACAATCGTATTTTCGAGGATGCGCCTCTTTTTGATGATGCAATATCTCTTGTGAAGAGTATAAAGTCTTCACATCTGCTTTTAGCATTAACAACATCCGGTGGCAACAAAAATACCAATGAGTTTTTACAAAAAATAAAGACAGACCAAATCTTTGACGTTATCATCACCAAGGAAATGTGTAATAAAAGAAAGCCTGATCCTGAACCATATCTTATAACAGCTGAAGAGCTTCACGTTCTGCCTGATGAATGCCTCGTCATTGAGGATTCCTGAGTCGGACTGACTGCTGCTAAAGCAGCAGGAATGAAGTGCGTTGTAATCCCCAATGACTATACTAAGGATAATGACTTTTCCTCTGCTAATCTGATAGTGAAGTCAGCGAAAGAGATTACTATAGATATCATAAAAAGCTTATCATAACAATATTCTGATAACGAAAAAAACGGCTCAATCGGCCGTTTTTTGTTATATCATTTTAACGAGTTTGCTTGGTATGGATTCCGGCTAGATTCCGGCTGCAACTTCTTAACGCCGGAATGAGGGCCGGAATGACGTATTCATTAGAATGGTAAGTCATCGCTTTCCTCTTTCTTACCGCTTGGTTTGTTTTCACTACCAGCTCCTTGTTCCAATCTCCATCCTGTGATACTATTAAAGTATCTTCCTGGTTGTGTTTTAGATTCGTTTACTCTAGTGTTGATATACACAGTAATAAGATCTCCAACTTTTATATTACTAAGAAGTTCTGTTTTTTCTTTGAAAAAATCTACTGCCAATCCTCCTTTATACTCTCTGTCAGTCTCTTCTTCCAATACGATTGTTTGTTTTTCTAACGCATTTGCTCCAATAGTTTCCTTTGGTCAAATGAATTTTACGGTTCCTGTGTACTGCATGATATAGTGATAAGTTATAAAACAAAATTACAATTGTCATCTTGAATAAAATGAAAGATATAGTGTATACTATATTTTTCGACAGGCTCAGAATGACAGATATCTAAGATATTTTTATTGTGACTTAATTTTAAATTTTTATTTCTTTTTTTCAAGCATAACTTGGATGATTCGTATAGCTACTCCGATACTCAGCATGATATCTGCGAAGTTGAAGATAGGGAAGTCAAATATATTTACATTAATAAAGTCTCTTACACCACCATAGATGATTCTATCTATCAAATTTCCTAGTGTTCCCGCAATCAATAATGACCCAATAATTCGACTGATTTTTTTCTTTGCGAACAACCGAATAAACGCTACTATCCCTATCACGCTTATTCCTATGACGATGAAAAACGGTACGGGCAATGATCGGGAGATTCCCTTATTTAAGGCAGGTCGAATCAATGTTGTTTCATTCAGATATTTGAAATTGAAGAAAATATATTTGGACAAGAGATCTAATCCTGTGAAGATAATTACTCGTATTCGAAGTTTGAGATGTCTCATAATTTAAATTAAGAATTAAGAGCTTTGCTTATTAAGAATGAATATATTTTTTTATTGAATTCTTAATCCTTAATTGTTAATTTTTCATTCTTCATTGTTGTTTAATCTAGAGTCCTGTCTCTCTTTGAATCTGATCACCAATGGTGTACCCATAAATCCAAAGTGGCTTCTAATAGTATTTTCTAGCCATCTTTTGAATGCAAAGTTTGCTCTTTCCTTGTGATTTACAAATGCAACAAATGTCGGTGCATTGATATCTACTTGGGTCATGTACAATATTTTGCAGGCTTTGTTTTTGGGAAATCTTGGTGGTTTATTGATAAATTCTTTTCCTATGATATCGTTCAATTTTCCTGTATCTACTCTTTTTTCAGCTTCTTTTTTGATACTATTGAGCACTTTAAATATCTCTTTGATACCTTTTTTTGTCTTGGCTGATATAGGGAATACTTCTACATATTTTGCGAAATCCATCATGGCTTTGGTTTTTGCTACTACCAATTTCTGATGTTTTTCGTCCAATAAATCCACTTTATTGATACACAAAATCATCGGCAATGCTAGATTGTTTATTTCCTGGATCAAGGTCATATCTCTGTGAGAAAGCCCTTCAATACCGTCTACCATAAACAAAATTATTGGTCTCTTATATTTCAACATCTCCAATGTTTTGTCGAACGCTATCTTTTCTATTCCATGGATATCTCACTTTTTTCTAATCCCTGCAGTGTCATATACTACATATTTTTTCTTTTCTACTGAAAATTCTCCTACGATATAATCACGCGTGGTTCCTGGGATATTTTCCACTTTGGAAACCGTCTTTTTCATAAATGCATTTAATAATGTAGACTTGCCTGCGTTTGGTTTTCCTATAATAGCCATGTGAATTCTATTGTCATTTTTATTATCGTTGTCTATTTTCAAATCCCCCTTCGTTTCCCCCTTTATCAAGGGGGTATTTACCAATTTAGTGATGAGGTCTTTTACTTCTGTGAGATTCTTCTGTTTTTTTGCGCTTATTCACAACACATGTTCGAAGCCTAATTTATAATATTCATTCACTGCGAGGTCGTAATCCTTCTCTTTATGTTTGATATCGATCTTGTTTACGATGAGTATAGTTTTGTTCTTCTTATGTTTTTCGATGATATAGGAATAGATATGTTGTT
>Ga0172371_10001622_pt1 | contig 35779 bp, 32 predicted proteins | sample Lak12m_FD_114543 | JGI IMG/M metagenome (GOLD analysis project Ga0172371, IMG submission 114543) | Freshwater microbial communities from Kabuno Bay, South-Kivu, Congo - kab_022012_12m | ecosystem: Environmental > Aquatic > Freshwater > Lake | place: Democratic Republic of the Congo: South-Kivu... | reverse complement strand
TCGGCCACAACCTTCTCCCTTTTTGCTTGGAAAATGTGAATGGGCCACAACGGGGCGGCTAATTCCGCCCCCTCGGTTCGGACCCTACCATCCCAGCCAGCTCTGCCATTTGTCGGCGAACTGCTTCTTCATGTCTATCTTCTCGAAAAGTTGAATCTTGCCGTCCTTGATGTAATACAAGGACGCAACTCCCGTGGGACGATGGTCTTCGGCCGTGACAGTGTACGGACCTACGCCCAGGGCGTTGTTCGTGTCGAACGCGTACCAGTTCTTGAGCGACTCCAGCTCGCCCTTGATGGTGGGGCCGTCAAGCTTGCCCTTCTTGTCCGCGGCTTTCAGGCCGGCCACTGCCATAGAAACCTTAAGCCAGGCCTGCACCGTGCGGATATCTCTCTTTTCCACCGGCACGCCGGGGTTGACCTTCTTGCAGTAGTCCAAAACCTTGTCCATGAAAGGCACATTCATGCCCAGGAATGCACAGGCAGCGGCGCCGATGACTCCGTCTCCCGCCTTGCCGGTCATTCTGACGAGGTTCTGATCAAAGCCCCAGTTGTTGACGATGTGGTCCGCTTCAAGCTTCAGAGCGTGGGCGTCCTTGATTGTGGTGGCAACCGACATGGTAGTGTTGCCGTGCCAGCATATGGTTGCTTCATCGCCTTTGGCGGTGAGGACCTGGCTCTTCGCGTCCAGAGCGGTGAGCGACACGTCCTGGTCTTTGGCGACCTCGATGCCCAGCAGAGCTGCCTGATCCTTTATTGCCTTGATGGGCGCGCTGGCATAGGGCGACGCAAACATGTAGAAGCACACGAGCTTAGGTTTCTTACCGGCGTCCCGGGCGGCTTTCCACTTGTCGCTCTTCTTCCAGACTTTCTCGTACCAAGCCGTAAGAGCCGCACGGGCATTGGTGGAGTAGTCCGTGGCGTAGATGAAATTGTACGGGGTCTTCTTGGGATCGCAGAGGTGCCCGGAGAACGAATCGGAGATCGTCACCATCTTGTCTTTGTTGACGGTGGGCGAGAGGGCTTCGGTGTCACCGGTGCCCCACTGAAGGAGCAGCTTCACCTTGTCGTAATCCCTGAACCTCTTGTAAATGGTGATGGCTTCAGGGACCCGGTATCCGTAATCGTAAAGGATCAGCTTTATCTTCTTGCCGTTGATCCCTCCGGTGTCGTTGATGTAGGTGACACACTCCTTGATTCCAAGGGCGGCGTCTTTTCCTACGTCAGAGGTCGCACCGGTCAAGTCGTTGATTGAACCGATCTTGATCTCGTCCGCCGCGAAGGCCGTTGAAAATGCCACAAGTAATATGAATCCCAATAGCAGGACTCTCTTACCCATTTCTACACCTCCTTCGTCTTTTCTTCTTGAAATGGCATTGCCTGCAAGAATCTCCGGCGCCCCGTTTGGGTAGCGCACCTCCTTTCGCCCGCGAGGACCGTGAAGGCTATTTTCCGGTATAAGAAAATGGCCAGAGGTTGAAATAGTTCTTCAACTGCCAATAACGGTAACTGAGCCCGTTGGGCTCATATATCAGGAAGAAAATGATCGCCAGACCGAATGCCGCTTCCTTGAAGAAAATGAACTTGGTAGTCATCCAGCCCAGTTCGGGATAAGACGCGCTGAGGACATCGCTCATCCCGAGAACTCCCATCTCCAGGAATTTGAAAATCAGCACCACGAAAGCAGAGCCGAACACCAGGCCCTGAATGCTGCCGACTCCTCCGATGAGTATGATCCCGACCCACAGCAGCGAATAGAACCATTCATAATGCTCGGGACTCACCGCATATAGTGCGCTTATGTAAAAGGCTCCGGCTATGCCCCCGAAGAATCCGGCTACGAAGAAGGCCAGAAGCTTGTAAGTTACTATGTTGACACCCATGGTCTCAGCAGCGATGTCGTTGTCCCTGATGGCGATCCAGGCCCTGCCGACCTTGGACCTGAGCAGATTGCCCATGACGATAAGGCACAGCGCCACCAGAACTATCGAGAAGTAATAGATGCTCTCATCGTTGTCCATCACCCAGGGGCCTATCTTGGTGGTTCCCGGCGGCAGCGAAAAGGATTGGCCCCGGCCGCCGATCTGGCTCACGTACTGGGTGATCACCAGAGGCACGGTGATCCACTGTGCCGCCATGGTGGTCATGATCAGATAGAAGCCCTTTACCCGGGCAGAGGGAAGGCCGAACAATACCGACCACAGACCCGCGAGGAGGCCCGCGCAGACAATGCTGACCGGGTAGGCCAGCCCCCCGTCAACCATGAACTGGGGCCACGGCACAAACAAGACCATCATGGCGCTGCAGTACCCGCCGACAGCCACGAAGGCCGCATGGCCAAGAGTTATCTGGCCGCAGTACCCAATCAGCAACTGCACACCCAGACCGGCAAGTACGTAATAGTTGATGGTGTAGACCACACTAAGCCACTGGGCGTCTACCACGAAAGGAAAGATCGCCAGCAAGATGACCATGACGATCATCTTTCCCTTGATGAAAGGAGTACGCCACCACTTCTGGTCGTCCCTGTAGGATTCGAAGTATGTTCCGCAAGGAAGATAACTCATGACCTAGACCCTTTCTATCCGTTCCCAGCCCCACAGGCCATAGGGTTTGAACAGGAGGAAGACAACCATGAATACGAACGGCGCAATCTCCTTTATACCGCCGGGAAAGAAGCGGTCCAGGTACCCGCCGGTGAGATTCTGCAAGACACCGATGGTTATGCCGCCCACGATGGCACCGGGAACAGAGTTCAACCCGCCGAAGACCACCACGGGCAGAACCAGTAATCCCAGAACGCTCACCGAATAATTCAGCCCGTTGATGTTCCCGAGGAGCGTTCCGCCGACTCCGGCGGACATGAAGGCAATGGCCCAGGCCAGGGCGTAAACGAACTTCGCACTGACCCCCAGTGAAAGCGCAGCCATCTCGTCGTCTGCGCAAGCCTGCATTGACAGGCCCCATCTGGTGTACTTGAAAAAGCAGACGAAGACCACCATCAGGATCATTGCCGCCACAAAGCTCCACAGATATACCTGGCCCATGGCAATTCCAAAAATGACCACCGGATCGATTGGGAACACCTGTGGAACGAACATCTGCGTATCAGTGTCCCAGATGATGAAGACCATCCCCTTGAAGAAGAACGACAGCCCCACCGTGACCATGATCACCGCAAGTATGGGCTCCCCGATCATCTTCCTGAGAAAGATCCGCTCAGTGAGCAGCCCCAACACAAACCCCACAATCAGCGTCCCTACAATAGCCAACAGGAACGCATAAGTCATGGGCATGGACTGCACAAACCTCTCGTAGAGGCCCAGACAGACATACCCTCCGATCAAGGTGAGTTCGCCCATGGCCAGGTTGAGCACGCCTGAACACTTGTAGATCAGGACCCAGCCTAGAGCCACCAGGGCAAAAATCGAACCGAGCATTACTCCCGTTGTTAGAAGCTGTAGGAAGAGTTCCATTATTTCTTACCTCCGTCCTCCACTGTCTGGAGCCGCATGTCGGTCTTGATTTGCACCACTCTTCCGTCCTCGTAGGTTATGTTGGTATCGAAGTGGAGTGTGTCCTTGTGCGAGTAGAGGCCCTCGATGATGTCCTTGTACCTGTTCTCCACGAAGGCCCTACGGATTTTCCTCGTGCGAGTAAGTTCGTCGTCGTCCGCGTCGAATTCCTTGAACAGGTTGGAAAATCTTACAATCCTGGCGGATTCGGGTAGGCTCCTGTTGACTTCTCTGATCGGTCCTTGGACCAGGTCGTAAACCTCCTGCAATTGGGACAGCTCGGTGTAGCTTGTGTAATTAATTCCGTTGTCTTCGGCCCATTTGCCTACGGTGTTGTAGTCAATGCACACGATGGCCGTGACGTACGGCCTCTGATGGCCAACCACAAGAGCGTCCTTGAGGTACGGGCTGAACTTGAGGCGCGCCTCCAGGAACTGGGGAGAGAACTTCCTCCCGTCCTTGAGTATCATGATGTCCTTTGACCTGTCGAACACCACCAGGTGGCCGTCCGAGTCTATGAAGCCCGTGTCGCCGGAATACAGCCAGCCGTCCTTAAGGGTCTTGGTGGTCTCCTCGGGCATTTTGTAGTAACCGACAAATACCGACGAGCTCTTGGAGAGAATCTCGTCGTCTTCCCCGATCTTGATTTCGGTCCCGGGGATCGGGGTGCCGACGGTGTCGAATTTTATGTCGTCGTCCCTGTGTACCACCGAGATGCCCGCGATTTCAGTCTGGCCGTAGATCTGCTTCAGGTTCACGCCTATGGCATGGAAGAAACGGAAATGGTCCGGGCCCATGGCCGCGCCGCCCGTGTACGCGTGGCGGACCCTGCTGAGCCCCAGATGATCACGGACCTTCGAAAACAGGCACCATTCCGCTATCTTTCGCAGGATCTTCCAGTGGAGCGGGGTCGCTTTTTTCTCGAATTTCAGATCCGCGGTGTGATAACCGATCTTCATTCCCCATTCGTAGGTCTTGCGCTTCAGCCAGGTGGCGTCCAGGTGCTTGACCTGAACCGTTCGGGTGAATTGCTCGTAGAGCCGGGGAGGGGCAAACATCACGTGGGGCCCGATTTCCCTTACGTTGTGCTGTGCGGTCTCGGGCTCTTCAGGGAAGTTGATGGTGAACCCCACCTGGAGACCGCAGGATATGGACATCATCTGCTCGCCGATCCAAGCGAAGGGCAGGTAGGAGACAAAATCGTCCGACGGCCGGCAAGGGTCCACCCTCATGAGGTTCTGGCCCATGGTGAGCATGTTGTAATGGGTCAGCAGGGCTCCTTTGGGGAGAGACGTAGTCCCGGAAGTGTAAAAGAGGAGACAGACATCGTCGGTCTTGCCCTGGGAGACGACCCGGTCGAAGAGTTCCGGGTCTTCCTTGTCCTTTTCGCGGCCCAACCTCATTACTTCGTCCAGGCTTATCAGCATGGGGTCGTCGTAGTGCCGGAGCCCTTTTGGATCGTCCCAGATTATCTTTTCCAGTTTCGGGCACTGGTCACGGATGCCCAGTGCCTTGTCAACTTCTTCCTGACCTTCCGCCACGTAGAACTTAGCATCGGAGTGGTCAACGATGTACTTAACCTCATCCATCAGGCAGTCCTGAAAGAGCCACACCCCGATTCCGCCACTGCACATGGCCGCCATTTCCGTCCACAGCGCTTCCGGCCGGTTGTCTCCGATCATTATGACTTTGTCGTTGCGATTCAAGCCCAGAGCAATGAGTCCGAGAGTTATCTGCTTAACTTTTTCCAGGTAGTCCTTCCAGGTGACGGGCAGCCAGATGCCGTATTCCTTTTCTCTCATGGCCACTTTGCCGTCACCGAACTTACGGCACTGACGGACCAACAGTTTGGGCAAGGTAAGGTCCGGGGTGATCTCGATTTCACCTTCGACGCGTCGTTCATCTGCGGCTGACATACAGGTCCTCCACCTCACCCAGATAGGCCTTCATGACTTCCGGGTTTTCCTGGATCTCCGAAGGCGTGCCTTCGGCTATTTTGACTCCGAAGTTCAGGACCATGACTCGGTCCGAAAGATCCATGACGACGCCCATGTCGTGCTCAACGAGGATGATGGTGCATTTCCAGCGTTCGTCCTCGTTAATATCTATTACGAAGCGAGCCATGTCCTCGACTTCCTCGAGGTTGAGTCCGGCCAAGGGCTCATCCAGCAGGATTACTTCCGGTTGTAGAGCCAAGGCCCTAGCAAGCTCGATCCTCTTCTGCATTCCGTACGAGAGCATTCCAGTCACTTCGTTGCGCACGGCTTCGATTTCCAAGAGGTCAATAATCTGCTCCTCGATGAACTGCCGCGCCTCGTCCTCCTCTCGCCGGGTCTTGCCCCAATACAAGGACGAACTCCAAACGTTGGACTTCAGGTGAATGTGGCGGCCGAGTCGGATATTGTCCAGCACGGTCATGCCGCCGAAGAGTTCTATCTTCTGGAAGGTCCTGGAGATTCCCATGGTCGCCCTCTTGTGGGGCGAGAACTTGGTAATATCCTGGCCTTTGAAGGAAAGCTTCCCCTGTTTGGGATGGTAAAGACCGCTGATGCAGTTCATCATGCACGTCTTACCCGCCCCATTGGGTCCTATGATGGAGAAGATCTCTCCTTTTTCCACCTGGAAGCTCACGTTCGTCAAAGCCGCGACGCCGTGGAACGAGAGAAAGACATTCTGCGCTTCAAGCATAACTTCTGACATTCAGCGTCCCCTTTGCGAAATGCTCCACTGAACGTAAACCAATGGACATGCAGTGCCTGTTTTCAAAAAGGTTTTGTGGCGAGGGTAACACCCCGATGATCGATCCCCGAGCCTTCTCGAGAGTTCCTGCCAAAAGATGAGGCCACAAAAATAACAAAAGAAGAGTCCCAGGTCAAGACTTACCGTGTTGCCGAAAACTTCCCGCGTGAAAAAAGTTTTCTTTGTCTTTTTCTCGGGATTTAGGGCATTTTCAGCATTCTTAGGTGTTATGGAGAAATTACTCCCACCGCGGAGGTTTTTTGTACGTTCACGATACCGAACTCTCATCAACCAACTTTCCTCTGTGGTCTTCTGCTTGACGTGACGTCTATCTGTCCAAAATCCGGTTCATGGAGCTGAATCTAAGTCCTTCCCCAAGTACTGACGAGCGCGCAGCCCAAGTCCGCCGAGAAACCGCCCGTTCAGGAGATGGTCCGCGAAACAGGACTGAAAAGCCCTCAAATAGCCGTTGCGGACATCGTCCCAATCCTCGCCCGGATGGAGAGGGAGGAGGGGGAGGCCCGTCCCCGCGTTGGAGAGGGAAAGCGTGATGGTCACTCTTCGCATCCGGAATCAGCACAAAGCCGTCACGTGTTACAGCCTGGGACAGGATATCCTCCTGCAATCCTTGCGGATACCGGAGCTGGATCTGGCCGCTCCAGCCTCAAGTTGCGGTGGTGAACAGTTGAATGGTCTCTGCGGAGGCCGCAGGATCAGAAATCAGAGTCTCGTGAAGAAAATGCCTTCCTGTTTTGAGGCCAACGGGCACCGCGCACGTAGCAGCTTCACCAGGGAACGTCGCCTGTTTTCGCCCTGCCGCGAGGCGAACCGGCGCCCTGCATCACTGCCAGGACTGTGGCGGCCGAATCCCGCCTGACTCAAAAGGTTAGAGATCCTCTGCACGCATCCGGCAAGACACTTATCCGTTGCGTGCATCCCTGTCCTGCTGACCTTACTATCACGGGCCGTTGCCAAAACCGCCTTCGAAGGGGGTGCGACCCATTTTACGTCGAGAAGACTTCCAGCGGATGGGATAATCATGGGGAAACTCATGTTGAAAAGTCAAGATGAAAAATGTTATAGAGGTTGAGTCTCAGGATGGCGTCCCACGTGACGGGGCTTTGGGGATGGTTTTCCGGCTGAATATGAGGAAATAACCTGGCCCCTGACCCAAATACGTCATGGAACGACACGTGACCACATGACGCCGGAAAGCGGACGCGAAATACTAGCCTCAGCATTTGCATATTTAATCCTTAAAAGTAGTCCCAGCGTGATGTAAAGTCCGCCGGAGCCGGTCCGCGGAATGCTCTTCGGAAGACTGGAGGCCCGATTGCTGATCTCCGCCCAATGTTTTGACGGCGGTTGCAGGTCGAGTTTCGGCCTTTGCCACGGTTTTACTGCTTGATAAGGAACGGCCGCTTACGGTGGTGGCCACGGCCGTGCCTTTACAGATACGGAGGAGCAAGAAATGAGCGATGAGAATACTCTCCTGAGAGACATGAGGGACGGGGTGCTGATTCTCACCATAAATCGTCCCGAGGCCCTTAACTGCTTCAACATGCCGCTCCTTGAGCTTTTCGGAAGGACGCTGGCGGAAACGGCCTTTGACCGGGAAGTCAAGGTGGTGGTCATCACCGGTTCCACCGAGGGCAAGAACGCCTTCAGTACCGGCGCGGACCTCAAGGAGCGCGCAGGGATGGCTCCCGATCAGGTTCGTCTCTACATCCAAACAATCCGGAATCTCTTCAGCGCCGTGGAAGAGCTTCCCAAGCCGGTAATAGCGGCTGTGAACGGTTACGCTTTCGGGGGAGGCCTGGAGTTGGCCCTGGCCTGCGATATTCGGCTTGCCTCAGAAAAGGCTGTGGTGGGGCTCACCGAGACCAGCCTCGCAGTCATACCGGGAGCCGGAGGCACCCAGAGGCTGCCCAGAATAGTTGGAATAGCAAGAGCCAAGGAAATGATCTTCCGCGCAAGGAGGATAACTGCCGCCGAGGGACTGGAATACGGGCTGTTCCTGGAAGTGCTGGAGCCGGACAACCTTCTTCCCAGGGCGGTGAGTATTGCGCAGGAAATAGCGGCCAATGGGCCGGTGGCACTTGCCCAGGCAAAATATGCAGTCAATAAGGGAATAGAGGTGAGCCTGCCGGTGGGACTGGCAATCGAGTCCAACGCGTACGCAGTGACAATCCCCACCAAGGACAGAATCGAGGGGCTCACGGCGTTCCGGGAGAAACGTAAACCAGTATATGTGGGAGAATAGAACAGGAGGATAATTCATATGTCCCACCACGAATTGAGCTTTCCCAAGAAAGTCCAGGTGAATGACATCACGGTCCGGGACGGGTTCCAGCACGAGGAGATCTGGATCCCTACCGAGGCCAAGCTTTTCTATTTGGAGGAGTTGATCCTTTGCGGGATAAAGCACCTGGAAGTTACCAACTTCGGGAACCCCAGCCTCATGCCCCAATTCAAGGACGCCGAAGAACTTCTGAAGAAACTCCGTAACTCCAAGAAGCTGTCCAGGGCAGGCGTTAATTGGGAGGACGTGACCCTCACCGTGATCACGATCAGGGAGAAGTCCGTGGACAGGGCCGTTCAGGCGAGAAAAGAGGGCTGGGGGCCAGATCGCATATTGATGATGGTCTCGACCGACGAGCAGCACCATTTCGCCAACTCCGGGACGACTCTGCCCAATTACTGGGATGAAGCGGAACGCTGCATCCAGAAGGCTAAGGACGTGGGCGTCAAGATGTGCGGCACGGTTTCAACAATCTGGGGGTCCCCGATATCCGGCCCGACGAGGCTCGAAGACGCGGTTGAGTTCACCAAGCGATGGCTGGACATAGGCGCGGCCGACATTGAGCACGCGGACCACGATGGAAGCGCGCCGCCGAACCAAGTCTACAAGTACTTTTCAATGATTCTCGATGAGATTCCGGATAAGAAACTGCATGTAGCCCATTTCCATGTCACCAGGGGCTGGGGGACGGCTAACGTGCTCGCAGCGCTCCAGGCGGGCATCGAGATGTTCGAAGGCACCCTTGGAGGCCTCGGCGGACAGCCGGCAAACTTCCTGGATCGCGTCCCCGTTAGCGGAACAGGAGCCTATTATTACCGTGACCCAAACGTCGTGGGACTCCAGTCCATCGAGGACATGGTAGTGATGATGGATGAGATGGGAATCGAGACGGGCATTGACGTGGACCGCCTTCTGGATCTCGGCACTATGATGGAGAAAACCATTGGCCGCAGGCTGCGTTCGGAGTCCATTCTAAACAGACGTATTCCCAAGACCCCCAGGGACGAATACAGGCGTAAGGGCCTTTTCGAACTCAAGAACAAGCTCGGTGAGGCGCCCGGACAGAAATACCCCGGCCACTGGCCGGAAAAATCTCCGTACAAAGGCAAGTAACAACTTTCTCGATTTCGAATGGAGGTGGAGTCATGCAGCCTCTTTGGGTTCCGTCGCCGGAACGGATCAAAAACGCCAATCTCACAACTTTCATTGACCACGTGAACAAGAAGTACTCTCTCGCTTTGAGCGGGTATCATCCCCTTTATCAGTGGTCTGTCGAGAAAAGGGAGGACTTCTGGGCGTCGGTCTGGGAGTTCTGCAACGTCATTGCGTCAAAGCCCTATGAAAAGGTCCTCGAAGACTCGCCTACCATGATAGGGGCCAAGTGGTTCGTGGGCTCCCGCCTCAATTTTGCCGAGAACCTCCTCAGGTTCAGGGACAACCGTGTAGCAATTGCCTTCAAAGGTGAAGGACAGGACACCGTTCGATTGACCTACGCGGAGCTGTACGATCAGGTGGCGCGATTGGCCGCTTCTTTGAGGAAAGCAGGCGTGACGGTGGGAGACCGGGTCGCGGGGTACGTTCCCAACATGACGGAGACGGTGATCGCTATGCTGGCAGCTACCAGCATTGGAGCCGTCTGGTCCTCCTGCTCGCCGGACTTCGGCATCAAGGGCGTCCTGGATAGATTCGGCCAGATCGCTCCCAAGGTCCTGTTTACGGCCAACGGGTATCGTTACAACGGAAAGAACCACGATTCGCTGGAAAGAATAGGCGGCATACTCAAGGAACTGCCCGGAATCGAAAAGGTCGTCGTAATTCCGTACACCGAGGAGCGGGCCGACCTTAGCGCCGTTCCCAATGCTGTTCATTATCAAGATTTCATATCTACCGAGAGCGGGCTGGAGATCAGGTTCGAGCAACTTCCATTCGATCATCCCCTCTACATAATGTACTCTTCGGGCACCACCGGCCTTCCCAAGTGCATGGTTCACGGCGCGGGGGGGACACTGATTCAGCATCTCAAGGAGCTCGTTCTCCATTGCGACCTGAAGAGGGAAGACAATATCTACTACTTCACCACCTGCGGGTGGATGATGTGGAACTGGCTTGTGAGTGGTCTTGCAATAGGCGCCACGGTGCTGCTCTTCGACGGATCTCCCTTCTATCCTGATGCGGGAGCTATGTTCCAGCTTGCTCAGGACGAGAAAATGACCATCTTCGGGACCAGCGCCCGCTATATAGCGTCCGTGGAGAAGGCGGGCCTGAAGCCGAGAGAAAAGTTCGACCTCTCATCACTCAAGGCGATGTGCAGCACGGGATCGCCGCTTGCCGAAGAGAGCTTCCGTTTTGTGTACCGGGAGATCAAGGAGGACCTGGACCTGGCTTCCATATCGGGAGGCACGGACATAATCTCATGCTTTGCCCTGGGATGCCCCATACTCCCTGTGCACGAGGGTGAGCTCCAGTGTCGCGGGCTGGGCATGAAGGTCGAAGCTTTCGACTTCAATGGCAAGCCTGTGGTGGGCAGGCAAGGTGAACTGGTGTGCACGGCAACTTTTCCGTCCCAGCCGATCTATTTCTGGCAGGACCCCGATTTCAAGAAGTATACGAGCGCATATTTCAGCGTGTTCCCCAACGTCTGGCATCATGGAGACTTCATCGAGATAACCGAGCACGGAGGGGTCAAGATCTACGGCCGGTCCGACGCCACGCTCAATCCGGGCGGCGTGAGAATCGGCACGGCTGAAATCTATCGGCAGGTCGAGTCCCTGGAGGAGATTGCGGACAGCATAGTGGTGGGCCAGCAATGGGAGAATGACGTTCGCGTGATTCTGTTCGTCAGGCCGGCCGAGGGCGTGGAACTCACCGACGAACTCAAGAACAAGATCAAGAAGACCATTCGCGACAACACGACGCCCAGGCATGTGCCCGCGCTGATCCTGCCGGTGAAGGACATACCGGTGACTCTCAACGGCAAAAAGGTGGAACTCGCTGTTCGCAACATCATCGAGGGCCGCCCGGTGACAAACAAGGACGCTCTTCTGAACCCCGAGGCCCTGAATCAGTTTGCCGGGGTTCCCGAGCTGACGGCCTGACGGCTATTCCGGGGGAAGACTTTGCTCCAGAAAAGTCTTCCCCTGGAATAATTCTTGTAGAAAGCAGCGGCATGAGAGTCTACCTCCTCAGACATGCGGAGCCGGCTGATCAGTCGGAGGATCCTCCATTAGGTCCCGCCGGGCTGGAGCAGGCCAAGAGACTGGGCGCGTTATTCGGAAGGCTGGGTATCCCGCGCGAACAGGCAAAAATCATCACAAGCAATGCCCTTAGGGCTCGGGAGACGGCAGGATTCATAGGCGAAGCGGTGGGTGTAAGCTGCGAGCAATGGGAAAGCTTCCCCCCGACCGGCGATTCCGGGGCGACAACCGACCTGGTTGAGGGTTTGATCAAACGTCTGTCAGAGATCGCCGCCGACGAAGGCCGGGATCAACTGGTGGTGGTCGGCCACCTGAACTATGTGCCTGCCGCAGCGAACAGGCTCATGGGATTCGAAATGAAAGCGCCTTTCTTTTACGGAGCCACCGCCTGCGTAGACTGCCACTACAACCTGGAGCTGGGGTGCGGGCGGCTACTGTGGTTCGTTACCCCGGATCTTTTCCCACCGATATTGTGACTGGGTCTGCGAAACACGGGCGCTACCAACTGTTTCCGGACATTGCTCATATCAACAGCCGGGTATTCTGCCCGATTGCCCAAGAATACATCCCCCGACTCTACGGCAATGCAGAGTCACTCGTTTGAACGCGAAATGGAATGATAATGGCCCAAGGGGAACAAAAAAAAGTCCCCTGCTGAGACTGCCGAGCAGAGGACAAGGGAAGGTTAAGGTTCGAGCGACGCTTCGGAGACTCACGGGAGGGTATGGTCTGGCCCGTGAATTCCTTTCGCTCGGGCTTCTGATGAGGAGGACTGATTGATGCACCCGAGAGTTGCCGTTGCCGGCCCGGGTCGTAAATGATCGCGTTGCAAGAAGTAGTTACGCAATAATTGTGCCATCAGGCTGGGATTGCTTTTTGAAGCCTGGCCTCATCTTCGGGGCACCTGCAGAAAGGCGTGCCCCGTTTTTTGTGACGCGAACCGCGGGCAAAGCCCGTGCGGTTTCTAACCATACGGTAATGCGCATCATTTGCCGTCAATTATGTTTACGCTAATCGTCAAGCAACTGTACACCTTGCCGCGGACTCTCCGTGCACCCAGCTGACACGTGTCTTTTTCAGCTTATGTCGTTTGCCAAAAATCTTGTCCGATTGGCCAAAAAGCCCCTATAGCAGAGGCTCAAGATCTTGACCGATTCCTATGACCGTGACAGGTAGCGATGCCGCCCATCACAGCATTGCCGTTATCGGGGTCTTGGCAATCGCCATACCAAAACTATTTCGCTTCAGTAATCCCTCAGTTACGCAGGGGAAGACTCTCATTGCGAGCGCGGCGAAGCAATCTCCTGCGCCGCAAGTGCCGAGATTACTTCGTCGTTTCATTTCTCGCGATGACAGAGGATCAGTGATGTCCCCGCGAGACCCAATGGCTGCCCGCTCCGTCACAACCCCGTTGACTTTTTGGTACCGGCTATGCTAAAAAAATCAAGATGTTCTGCGCTCCGCTGGAGTGACCGTGGAGAAACGGTTCCCTTCATCACTAATTGCAGCCGGAATTGCTTGCCTGTTTATACAGGCCGGTTGCGGCGGGCCCCTGGCGAAGACCGGCTGCGCGGTGGTCACCGATGTCGCTTGCCACGGTGTAATGCGGATGCACTACCCTGACGGCCGGGCGGAGTGGAAGCGAATCAACAGGGACAACGTCACCGGAGATACCAGAACAGCCGAGAAGAACCGCCTGAAGCCCGCGCGCTTCGTGGAGACCAGAAACGGCGGGACCCTTACGTTTCCTGACGGTGACACGGTGACGTACCACGACCCCCAGTAAATGTTCCGGTACCGGGCCCGTCATCCTACGGAACCTTGCATCTTTTACCCACTGGACGCATCTTTGTGGTTAGACGACACGGTCGAAGGAGGCTAAACGGCCAATGCCAATCTACGAGTATCAGTGCAGTGATTGTGAGAACTGTTTTGAAAAGCTGGTTTTCGGCAAGGAAGATGTTGTGTGTCCCAAATGCGGGGGCCAGGTGCACCGCTTGATGTCATGCTGCAGCTTCAAGAGCGCGGCCGGTAACTTCAAAACATCAGGAACCGGAAAATCGGGATGCACCAGTTGTTCCGCCACGTCGTGCGCCTCCTGCCACTAGTGTTGGGAATAATAGTCTCCACAAGGGGGTGTTAACATGGCTGATACCGATAGTCCTCATTTGAGGCTGCAGCAGCAGATAGATTGTCAGCTTGAGGTGGAGCCTCGCAGCGCGCTGGCGACATGGGAAAGAACAGGTTGGAGCGAAGAGGCCGGTACGGACGGCGACGAGGCTCCGTTGAAGTACATGGCCTTGGTGTTGCTCGACGCCATTGAAGAAAGGGCGGTGCGGCTGTCTGTGGACAAGGACAGGGGCGTCACCGTTTACGCTGATGAAACGTACTCTCTACCCCAAGCGCCTGCCCACTTCATTGCTCGGGGGTTGGAGATTCTCAGGGAAATTACGGGCCTCGATGGTCCGAGAGGTGAGGGGACTCTGTCACTGGGGTTGCGGAATGACAGCCTGGAGTTGATCATTCAGAAGGAGGCCGGGCTTCACATGATCAATATTCCAGGGGTGGGAGGAGTGCAGGCCTGAAGCCTCTCGACAATTTGCGAGAAAATGTTTCCGGGGATGGGCTTCTTGCAGAGCCTCCCCGGAATTATTTTGATGGGAGGTTTCCCCTCACACGATCATCCTTTTTCTATTCTCTTGGCCTCGTCCCAGAACGCGTCCATTTCTTCCAGGGTGGCTTGTTGGAGGGACTTGTTGCTTTCCTGAAGCCTGTTTTCAATGTGCCTGAATCTCCGCTCAAACTTGTCCGAGGTTTCGTTCAGAGCCGCTTCTGAATTCACCCCCAGGTGTCTGGCTGCGTTCACTACAACAAAGAGCAAGTCTCCCAATTCCTCCCTGATTTCCGCCGGGGTTCCCGATGTCACTGCTTCCTTGAACTCGTTCAGTTCCTCATCAATCTTCGCGAACACCTCGGCGGCACGGGTCCAGTCGAAACCGACCCTGGCGGCTCTAGCCGCCAGTTTCTGGGCCCTGTTCAGAGCGGGGAGAGAGCGTGGGATGCCGTCCAGGAGGGACTCTCGCTTTTGTATGTCGGCCTCTGAAGCCTTTATCCTGTACCAGTTGTCAATGACTTCCTGAGCATTGTTCACGGAGGCGTCGCCGAAGACGTGGGGATGTCGCCTGGTCATCTTTTCGATTACCCGGTCCACGGTGCCTGTGAGTGTCCCCAGTCCCTGCTGCTCGAACATGTAGGCCACGAAGACTACCAGAAAGAGCAGATCGCCCATCTCGCCTACGATTTCGTCCTGTACGCCGTCGTTGAGAGCCTGTACCAGCTCGTGGTATTCTTCCAGAATATAATGGTGGAAGGTCTGGGGTGTCTGTTTTTTGTCCCAGGGGCAGCCGTTTTCCGACCGGAGTGTACGTATGATTTCCAACAGCCGGCCAAAGGCTTGGGATGACTGATCAGGGGTTGCATCGGTCTTCATGCGGGGAGTTCCTCGCTTTTTTACGATTGATGAACATTCTATTCTTGAGTCGGGCAAAGTCTATACCGGACGGTTGTAAGGTTCAATAGGTAGAAGTTGATTATTGGGATGCAATGGTGTTATGATCCCCCGCTGTAGTGAGGTTGCTGATTTGCCCGGCCGATCCGGGACGCCGGTACGTGAGGTGTGTGATCCGATGAGAGTCTTTACGCGTCCATGGCGGGCAGACATGGCTGTTTTATGTGATTTGCGGCGTAAGGAGTCCTTGGAGGCTTCTTGAGAACAGATTCCGTCGAGCCGGGCGAGAAAGTTCTCCGACGGGTGAGCTTCGATAATATCGGGGCATTTCAGGCTCTCGTCGGAGAATTGAGTAAGAACATCAAGCATATTGAGAAGAGCCTCGGCGTACACATCTCGATTAAAGGGAATACCGTCGGCATCTCCGGCGAACCTCCCAGCGACGAGATCGCCGAAAGGCTACTCAAGCAGCTCTATCCGTTGGCCCGCGAGGGCTATCCCATACATCCCGCGGATATAGATCAGGGCGTTCGCATTCTCAGTCAGAATCCGGAGGCCAGACTGAGGGACCTGCTCCGGGACACGCTGTTCGTATCTCCCGGCAAGAGGCCCATTACCCCCAAGACTTTACTCCAAAAGGAATACATCGAGGCCATCCAGACACGAGACATCGTTTTTGGCATCGGCCCTGCGGGTACGGGTAAGACCTATCTGGCCATGGCCATGGCCATGGCGAGCCTTGCGAAGAAACAACTCCGGCGGATTATTCTTACCCGCCCTGCGGTGGAAGCCGGCGAGCGGCTTGGTTTTCTTCCCGGAGACCTTTACGAGAAAGTGAATCCATATCTGAGACCTCTTTACGACGCTCTTCACGACATGATTGATATTGACAAAGCGGCTAGAATGATAGAACGGGGCGACATAGAAGTGGCGCCCCTAGCGTTCATGAGGGGCCGAACGCTCAACGATTGCTTCGTGATTCTGGACGAAGCCCAGAACACGACCTCGGAACAGATGAAGATGTTCCTCACGCGGCTGGGATACAGTTCCAAGGCAGTGATAACCGGCGATATAACTCAGATAGATCTCCCTGAGGGGGTGCGATCCGGCCTCGTGGAAGCCAAGGAGATCCTTAGTGATATAGAGGGAATAGCTGTCGTAATGTTCACCGACCAGGACGTTGTCCGACATCCCCTTGTTCAGGAAATCATAAGGGCTTACGAGGCAAGGGCGGCTTCCAGTCGCTCCCGGAGATGAGAGGTCATGACAGCGCCCTCGACAAGGACAAAATTGCTGCAGAAATTAAACGGCTTGGGCCGAATAGGCGAGTGGGCAGGCTCTTTCCTCAAGAACGGCGGCAAGAAGGCGCCTGCGTGGCTGAACTACGTCTTCGAGTCCAAGTGGCAGCGATGGGCGCTCATAATAGCAACCTCGATCGTTGCAGCATTCATGATCGCTCCACAGTCGTTCCGGTTCTACAACTTGACACTTGGGACGCCCGCTGCCGAGAGCATCATTTCACCGATAACCTTCAAGGTTGTAGACGACGTTGCCACCAACAAGACCATGAACGAGGTCATGAAGTCCGTCCGTCCGGCTTATGACCACGATGACGAGATGGTCCAGGAAGTCCAGACGAAGATCATCTCCTCGTTCAGTTTCATGCGCGATTACCTGGTGTCGGAGGCTGAATACCGCACCCGTGAGCTTGACAAGGGGAAGGAGTCATCCCCGGCGCCGGAAGGCAAGGCCTCTCCAACCAAACCTTTTCGACCGCTTGACGAGACCGCTCTCAGGACGAACTTCGAAAACATTCTTGGGGCCTCGGTATCGCCATCTGCATTTGCGTTGGTCAAGTCCGAGGGCTTCAACATGCGTCTGGAAAGGGATCTGCGGTCCCTGGTGGTGCCCATCCTCCTGAAGGGGGTGGTCCTGAGCCGTGATCTGGTCATCAGGGACGGCAGACAGGGCATCCTGCTGCTCATCAAGTCCACAAAAAAGCTCGAGCCCCTCAACGACCTGTCGGCGATATGCGATCTCAAGGAGGCCATTTCTTCCATCAATGACGAAGGGACCGATCCGGCCGTGGACACCGCGGTCAATCGTGCCGTCCGCCGGATGGCAATAGAGTTGATAAACGTCAACATAACCTTCAACCGTGAAAAGAGCGAGAGCCTGAAAAAGGAGGCCGCGGCCTCGGTAAAGCAGGTCTATTTTCAGGTGGCGAAGGGCGAGCCGATCATCAAGGAGGGGGAGCCCGTCAACGAGGGGCATCTGCGTAAACTGGCGGCACTCAACCGGGAGAACCCGGTCTACAGCCGTTACATGATCTTTTTCGGCATGGCTTTGCTCTTGCTGCTCTTACTGCGGCTTTCCTTCTACTTCTCCGAAAAGTACCTCGACCGCGGAGGTCACGAGACCGAAGATCTGTTGCTTTTCTGCCTGCTGTTGCTTGGGACCATAATTCTGGTGCGAGTTTTCTTCTCGTTTTCGCCCTTGCTCAGCAAGGCTGGTCAGACCATAAACGCTCGAGCAATCCTGTTTGCCGCCCCTGTGGCCACAGGGTCCATGCTTGCTGCTCTGATGATAAATGCGAGGATAGCGTTTATTTTTGCGGCCCTGACTTCCCTCACCGCTGTGCTGGCTGTGGAAGGGGACATCTACCTTTTCATTTTCTATTTTGTCTCGGGAATAGTGGGCCTTCACGGCATGACAATGATCACCGACCGGACGTCGGTTCTTCGGGCAGGTCTGGTGGTCGGTCTCGTGAACATGGTCTCCATCCTTGCGGTGAAGATGGCACTGGGGCAACTTACCAGGTTTAACGACGTTTACGAGGTGGGGCTAGGTTTTCTGGGCGGGGTCCTATCGGGGCTTCTGGTGTCGGGACTGGCGCCGCTTCTCGAGCCCCTGGGGTATGTAACCAACGTCCGACTCCTTGAAATGGCCAACCTCAACCATCCTTTGCTCAGAGAAATGGCCCTCGAAGCACCGGGAACTTACCATCACTCGATAGTGGTGGGGAATCTTGCGGAGTCCGCGGCCGAACTGATCGGCGCCAATCCTCTGCTGGCAAGGGTTGGGGCTCTTTATCACGATATTGGAAAGGTCGGCAGAAAGACCAGGCCTACTTATTTCATCGAAAACCAGCAGAGAGGCGTCAATCCCCACGACAGGTTAGAACCGAGCATGAGCGCTCTCATCCTTGTCTCCCACGTCAAGCACGGGGTCGAGAAGGCGAGAGATTACAGGCTGGGCACGCCCATCATTGACATAATCCAGCAGCACCACGGCACGGGCCTGATCAAGTTTTTTTACAGCAAGGCACTGGAAAAGGCTGAAAAGAACCATCAGCCCGTCAGCGAGGAGAAATACCATTACCCAGGACCCCGCCCAAGGAGCAAGGAAGCGGCGCTGGTAATGCTTGCCGACGTAAGCGAAGCAGCTTGCAAGGCCCTGCCCGATCCCACCCCGCCGCAAATCCAGAAGCGCATTCAGACCCTTGTTATGGGCCTGTTCAGCGAAGGGCAGTTGGATGAATCCACCCTTACGCTCAAGGATCTGCATGCAATCAACAAGTCCTTCGTGAGGGCCATGGTGGGAATACTCCACGGCCGCATCGAGTATCCTGATGATTTGAGCGGCCAGGAAAAAGCCAATGGAGATATCCATAGACAGCCGTCAGACAAGGATCGTCCTCGACCTGGAGGAGTTCCGGAACAAAACGGAAAGAGTGTTGGAACTGTCGGGCTGTAAGTCTTCGGCAGCGGTGTCAATCGCTCTCGTGGGCGCTGCTGAGATGGCTGACTTGAATCATCGCTATCGAGGCAAGGAAGGTCCTACCAACGTGTTGTCTTTTTCCCAGCGGGAAGGGGATCAGGTGGGCGCCGGTGCCGATCTTTTGGGCGACGTGGTGATCTGCGCCGATGTCGCGTCGGACGACGCTGCAAAGCTCGGCTACACCGAAGAAGAGATGTCTCTTTATCTGCTCATCCACGGGATACTGCACCTGGTGGGATACGACCATTCGGAGCCCTTGGACGCGGAAGTCATGCAGTCCAGAGTCGAGAGCATCTTCCAGGAGTTGGTGCCGGCTGCGGGGCTTGTTTGTTCTTGACCGACAGTGGGTTTTGTGCTCTAAGACATTGCTGGGGAGAGAGGGTAGACTTCATGCAGAGGCCCTGTTATGAAATCCCTCCTCTCCATTCTTGTTTGTGCCTTCTTTGTGTCGGGTTGTGCCATGCTCAAAATCCCGTTCGCGGATAAGGGCGACAGGCCGGTCTCCAGGACCAGCAGCGACCCGGCTCACGTAGAGGCCCCCGCCAGGCAGGTGCACCCGCCCAAAGATCGGATACGGCCCCCTTCGATAGAATCGGCGAAGGTCTACTACAAAGAGACTGCGTGCCTGGACAAGTTCTGAGAGTCGCTGCCACATCTTGGGGTCCGAGTCCGAGCTGGCGCCGTCACAATTATGACCGGCCGACCTCTCCCTACCTTGCGGAGAGAAGGGACTGAGCGATATCTGTCTTTTCAGAGCGAAACGGGCTCGGACGTCATGGTATATTATGCACGTGACAAAATGTCTGTGCGATTTCGATGTGCAGTAGATGCAGCGATGTCGCCCGGATCTTGGTGGGGCACCCATCCTGCCTGCCCGAGAATAGCGGCCACGATGCCCGCCCCACCGGAGTATCGTCACTATCGGATATTATTTTTCGGCAATATATAATCGTTGAATTCACTGTCGGTATCGCCGAGGAGAACCATGTCACCCAAGAAGGAACGATCGCTGACCCTCAGCGGGGGTCAGCTAATTGCCCGAGGAGATGTAATACAGGTCATGGACGGAGGAATCCCCGTCAAGTGCAGAGTCCTATCCTGTCTGGCCGCGGAAGCGGGAGCTTGCTATGCCTCCCTGGAGATACTGGAAGGGGAGAAGGAAGGGCAGCGCGTGGAGACGGTCCTCAGACCCGGAGAAGGCAGTGAGGAATAAAAAAGGGGACGCTCAGCGTCCCCTTTTTCCTTACGATTAACCATTTTCTTTCGAAAATCCTACCAGTAGCCTCCGAAGACGCCATCGTTGGGCCCTGCAATCAGAGTCAGAGGCAGGGGCTTGTTCTTTTCGGCCATGGGAGCGAATCTCTTCGGAGCTCCTCCGCCGAATCCCACCGGTCTGCCGACGCCTCTACCATAGCCGAAGGCAGGCGGTCCCATTGGTCCGCACACAGGGGGCAGGCACATGGGAGGCGGGCCACAGGCCACAAGCGGGGGGCCACATCTCTGCGGAGGGCATATGCTCTGGGCAACGCATCCCACCACTCTAAAGGGCAACGCAATCACCCCGGCGACCAGCCTGAAAGCTCCTCTGCAAATCTGAGCCAGGGGATTCTCCTCACAGCGGGGGGCACATGGGGGCGGCCCGCAAAGAGGCGGGGCACACATTGGCGCAGGCCCACACATAGGGGGAGGACACATTGGCGGCGGACAAACCGGGCCACCGGCCGATACCTGAACCGCCGCAATCGCGACGAGCAACACGGCCAAATACAATGCTCGAACAACGATGCTCTTGCTCATGAAACTCACCTCGCAGCGGGAAAGCTCTCTCAGGAGTCCTAGACTCCTTCGCAACCCCCGCGGAATTCACATAACGTAATTGCAATCCAAATTACCAAAACGCCCGAGTCCGTGTCAATGAATAAAATGAAGGGGCTCGGCCGGAAAGCTCGTGAAGCTCGACCAGGCCTACTCTTCGTGATCGAGCCAGCCTGATTCCTCTTCTCCTTTGGATTCCCCTTCCGGCTTTTTCGGGAACCCCACACGTCCGCAACCGAAGTCCAGAGAAGGACGCGGCCCGAGTTCAGCCACCACTTTGCGCTTGAAGGAGCGATCGGCTTGCTCCCATTCCTGAACCATGAATTCCAGGATCGGTTCGTGGTTCTTGTCAAAGCGGATCTTTCCGCGGGGACCCTCGATTTCCATCTCTTCGATGTACTTGAGAAGGGTCTGAAAATCACTCTTTTCCCGGAGCACATCTTTGGATGCCCTGACGATTATCTGCGCTATGTCGTAACCTTCCGCAGCCCTTGCTGCATCATGCACTTGCTTACCGGTGTGTTTTTTCACAAGAGCTTCAAATTCATGAGGATCCCTGAGAGTAGTCAGGGTCTTAACGCCTGCCGACGCCTTTCCCAGCCCCGTAAGCGTCGTAGGGAACGCCGTCAAAGATTCGGGGCCCAACACCGGAACCGAAATGCCGCCTGAGCCCTGGCGCAAAGTCTTGAGAAAGTCTTCGGCCGCTTTGTCCCTGAACGAGGCAAAGATCAGATTCGGAGCCGTCTTCTTTAAAGTCTCCACTACAGCCTTGATTTCACCGGATTTCACCGGAACCATTACCCTGTCGCCGAAAGAGCCGCCGGCCCTCTCAAAGGCATGAGCGAAAAAGTCTGCTTCCTCGTTCCCTTGGGCGTCGTCGTCTCCGGATATGAAGACCTTTCCGCCTATATTCCTTACTGCCCACGATCCCAGAGGATAAGCGGCCTGGTACGTGTTGGGCCGGACTCGGAAGCTCGACGGAAGACACAATTCGCCAGCTACAAGCCGCACCGAGGGGTGGGTGACAAACGCGACTGCCTTACTATCGGCCCAAGCTCCGAGGACCTTCTCGGTTCCTTCCAATGTCGGCGGACAGATCAAAAACTGAACCTGTTTCTTCATCAGGAGATCCGCGAGGGCTTCAAGCGTCTTCTCGTCAGCCGGGCCGGAATCCTTGCGAATGACTTCGACACTCGCACCGGCATTTTCCCTGAGGTAAGCATCGAAACCGGCGAGAAGCGAAGCGCAATCCCGGGCAGCTGGCCCCTGCTCGGGAAGTATGAACCCCACCTGAACCGGCCGGCCTTTTTCGCCCGCTGCTGGGGAGATGCCCGCCAACAATAGAACCACGGAGGCTCCCGTTCCAAATAGGAACTCTCTTCGGGAAAACGTGTAGTCGTCCGGCTTTTTCGGCGCGTCCCGTCCAGGTCCTGTTTCCGCGCCCGGTTTTGTCCGATGGGTTGATCTCATAGAGTCGTCCTGCTTTCTGGCGGGCATCCTACCCCAAACAGCTCAGGCTGTAAAGAAAACAGGTGCAGGATCAGGTATCAATTCAGTTTCTCGGGAAGTGAGATGCTCGGGGTTGTTTCCGTGCACTGCCGGTAATCCCTTAATACTGCGTTTCGTAAGTTCGGGGTCGTATTCGGGTGCCACTGCTAGCTTGCTAGCAGTGCTTTCCCTCGGCACTGCCGGGCAAGCCAGCAGTGGCACTCAAGGTGTGGCGAGCCCAGTGACGCGTACGTGGTCTTGGTGTGACCCTATTTAGGAAATCGAGTACTTAGCTGGTCGGGAAGACACTGTCATTGCGAGCGAAGCGAAGCAATCTCCTGTACCGCACGCACCGAGATTGCCTCGTCGTTTCAGTCCTCGCGATGACAGGGGAGCAGTGGTTCCCCGCACGAAAGTTAATGCTTATATTTGACATTAGATATCTGTTGCATTAGTCTGAAATTAATGATAAATCCTGGCCAGAATAAAGCACGGAGGTCGCTCCATGATGCTCCATTTCTTCATAATCGGGCTACAGGCCGCCGTCTTGGCCGCCTTTCTCATCCTCTGGTACTTCTGGGTAAAGAAAAAGATGGAAGCCGCCTTTGTCATGGAAGACGAGGAACAAGTCCTGTTCCCATTCCGGTACTTTTCCTGGATAGTGCTTGCCCTAGTGGTGCTCACAGCAGTTGTCCAGGTACACTTCGTCAGAGTCTCATCCGGGGTCCACGAAAAAATGGCGGCCATGTCCGACATTTACAGCAAATACCAGCAGACCTCACGGTCTCTCGAGGAGCTGAGGGCCGGCATGGACAAGCTCCGCAAGGAGATGGACAGCAACTTCAAAGGGTTGAGGGCTCAGATGCTCGAACGGCTTGCGCTCTTGAAGGCCGACCCCACCACCAGTGACCTGGTGGCTTCTCCACCGGCCATTCCCGCGAGAGGCGCACTACTGGGTCCGGCCGCGCGCTCCGGCAACTCGGAAAAGGAGGGCTTTGCAAGGGAGGCCAAGGCTTCGTCAGCGGGGGCGATCAAGACAGCCGCTGTGGATCCCGCCATCGGCACACCCTTCGAGGCTGACGAGTCGGCAATTCATTCCATGCGCCTGAACCGCCAGGCGAGAGTGCTGATAGACAGGCTCCGCGTTCGTAAGCAGCCCCGGCCCGATGCACCTCCTGTTGAGCACCTGATGGCCGGGCAGCAGGTGAAGGTCACTGAGAAGAGACTTCTTAACGATAACGTCTGGTTCAGGATCGTGACGCCCTCGGGCCGCGCCGGTTGGGTTGATTATCGTTACGTGAGGCTCGAGGGGAACGCGTGATTTAAGCCGTTTCGTGTTCCGGCAAGTAATGACCCGGGTAGGGGCGCACCTGCGTGTGCGCCCAGGAAGCGTGCAGATACGCGGGTCCCACCTTATGCGCTTGCCAATTTTGCGGCCCAAGGCTACATTACCCTACAACACTTCTTCGCTTTCGAGGTGGTAAGGCGGACGGGCTACCTCTTTCTCTCACCACGATAAGACAGGACTTAGCTCTGGGGGCGCGCCGCCTGCCTGAGGGCGTTCCCCTCTCGACGGCGACATGGTGTGATACCGATCCGCCGTTAAACAGCGAACACGCCTGCGCCCCCCGGTGGGTCTGAGGAGCGCAGCCAGGCTGTTGCAGTCCAAGCGGAGGAGATCTGTCGGGGAGGGCCCCCCAATTTCGCCGGCCAACCTCACTGCTTGAACGCGAATGGGTTTCAGGGGTTCGATCATGGATAGGGCCAGGATTCTAGTCGTTGAAGACGAGGGCATCGTAGCCGAAGACATCCAGATGAGCCTCGAGGATTTCGGCTACGATGTCACCGGTGTCGTTACAACCGGCGAAGAAGCCGTCCAGAAGGCTCAAGAGAGCCGTCCCGACCTCGTGCTCATGGATGTGGTCCTGCAAGGGGAAATGGACGGCATAGAAGCTGCCGGCCTTATTCAGAGCAGCCTCAAGATCCCCGTAATATATCTCACCGCCTTCGCCGACGACGAGATGCTCAAAAGAGCAAAGATCACTGAACCTTTCGGCTACTTGATCAAGCCATTCAGAGATAGGGATCTTCGCTCCTCTATAGAGATGGCCCTCTATCGCCACAAACTCGACACAGCGCTCAAAGAGAGCCGAGAATGGCTTTCCGTGACTCTCAACAGCATTGGTGACGCCGTAATCGCCACGGATCCGGCCGGACTTGTAAAATTCATGAACCCCCTGGCCCAGCAACTGACGGATTGGGACGACAGTGAAGCTCAGGGATGGCCGCTGAGCGCTGTTTTCAGCGTCGCCTCGGAAGAAACCCAGGAGCAGTCTCGAGATGTGCCGGCCGGCTTCGAGGCTCAACGGGTGTTGGCGCTGAACGGCACGGATCTGGTGTTGACCTCCAGGGATGGACACGCAAGAAGTATTGACTCCAAAGTGTCGCCGATCACGGATCTTCACGGAACTGCCATAGGTATGGTGGTCGTATTTCGGGACATCACGGATCGCAAACGGTCGGAGGAGATACTGGAGCTGCTTTCCGAGGCGGTCCAGCAGACCAGTGAGGGAATTTCACTGACTGATCTGGAAGGCAACGTGACCTTCCTCAACAGGGCTTTCGCAGAGATGCATGGTGTCTCTCCGGATGAGGTGATTGGGAAACACCTCTCCGTATTTCACCTCCCCGAACAGTGGCCGTCGGTTGATGAAGCGAACCGCCGTATGTTGGAGACCGGATATTTCAGCGGCGAGATCTGGCACGCCAGGAAGGACGGAACCGTCTTCCCCGGGCTCATGCACAATTCCATTTTGCGAGATGCGGACGGCAACCCGACAAGGATGATCGGTACGCTGCGCGACATCACGGACATAAAAGCCGCGGAAGCGGCGCTGCGAACCGGCCACGAAGCCCTGGCGGCCTATTCCTCGTCCCTCGAAGCAAAGGTGGAAGAGCGGACCAGAGACTTGGAGAAGTCGCAAAGAGAGCTCAGGCGATACTCCGAAAGTCTTGAAAAGACCAACGAAGCACTCAAGATCATCATCGAGGGGATCGAGGAACAAAAAAAGGATGTGGAGCGCAAGATCACGCACAACTTGAATCTGACCGTCAAGCCGATCCTGGATCAGCTCAAATCGCAGGAGACCTCCGAAACAGTAGAGTTCCTCCTCAAGTCCCTGGAGTTCAACCTGAGCAACATGTTCTCGTCCTTCGGCGTGAACATGGTGAGCAACAGCGACGTTCTGACTCCCAAAGAGATGCGGATCTGCGAGATGATACGCTCCGGCCTGTCTTCCAAGCAGATAGCCAAAGTCATGGGGATTTCGGCTCAAACCGTGCTGGTCCACAGGAAGAACATCCGCAGAAAGCTGTCCTTGGCCAAGTCGCGGCGCAATCTGGCTTCTTTTCTGCGCTCGGACCTACCGTGACAATTACTTGCTTGGATCTAGAACGGAATCGCGGGGAAAGGGGGGCTCATGCCGAGCCGCATAACACGACGAGCTAGATGGCCAAAGCAGCGAAAACCTTTTGCCATACAAAGATTTGTGACGCCAGGCGAAGGATTTCCAGAGGCGTCTTATGCGGACAGAAACAAAGAACCCCGCATTTTATGTGGATACATCCAATTGTTGTGGACAGAGGGAAAAACCATGATGCCAATATTTGATAGGGAAGCAGGACTGGTCGGCTGGTTCGATGGCTACCACCTCTTCGACCTCAATATGAATTGGGTTGCCTTTCTGGATAACGGCAACCTGTTTTCCTCCAATACGCTCGCATGGCTCGGGCCGTTTCACCAAGGTTCCTTCCTGGACACGTCCGGGAAGCCAGTCGGTTGGCTTGAGGGCTCTAATCCTACCGGCACGCTAAAGCCCCTCAAACCTCTCGAACCGCTTCGCCCATTGAAACCGTTGAAGCCGCTGAAGCCTTTCAAACCATTGAAGCCCCTCAAACCACTGCAACCGCTGGGTGGCTGGTCGGATCTGGAATGGGAAGATTGGATCAAAGATTAACAACGGCTTGCACTTGACGGCTATTTCGCTGCGCCCCATACCGCAGTTGAAGGCAACGTCAGCCCACTACGAGACACCATATGGGAACGATCAAAGAGGCCATTGCAGAGAGTTCGGACTGGATTTCTTGTGCGTTACAGAGTTCCGGCTACCGCGCTGATTTCTCGGCGCAGAGTTTGTGGGAGATTGACCGGTTCTTTGACGACCACACTGTGAACGGCAGGGCCGGGCTCGGTGGCTTGCTCTCACGGGACTTGGGTAGACGTCTTTTCGCCATTGGGTCATACATCGGCGAGGTTGTGCGCCGCAAAGTCGGCGGCGAGTCGGTCGGTGACGACGCTGACCCGGAAGTCGAGATTAACGTCGAGTTGCATTTGCCCAGTGGCGCTCGTTGTTGGCCGGTTGAGCGAGTCATAAAGCGTTTCAAGAATGGACCGGAGGACAGCATTGCAGTTTGGGGCATGGGCATGGGATTGCAGGTTGGTCCGCGTCCAGAGCCGACGAAAGGATTTTTCAGGAGATTGTTTGGACGATGACGTGCTCTAACAAGGGCTCTGTAGCGAACCGTGGCCCCGCTGGGCAGTCCGACGGCTCGCATGAATTTGCTCGCAAATATTGCAGTCGCCGGTCGTTTCCGGCGGCGGGCGCTGAGCTTGGACGTTAGACGGATCGAAAGGGTAATCGAATGAAGCTAATACTGCTTGGCGCGGGTGCGAGCTACGGGTCATCCAGAGCAAATGTCCCTCCTATGGGGGCTGGCTTGTTCAATGGCCTAAGGCGGTTCAATCCACCCGGATGGGGTGCGCTCCCGTCGGTTATGGCATCCGAGTTTGAGCGCGATTTCGAAAGAGGTATGGCGCAGCTGGCGCAAACTCGATCGCACGATATGCCAATTCTCCAACGTGCAATGGCGGCTTATTTCTTCAACTATTTCCCAACACGGGATAGTTTGTACATCCAACTTGGCCGGTTGATTAAACAGTCAGCTTGGAGAGGCGCCATTGCCACGCTCAACTATGAGCGACTCCTGGAAATATCTCTCATACACGGTGGTGTCCAGCCGGTAGTAAATATGGTGACGTCTCTAGGCCAGGTGGAACTCTGCTTGCCACATGGCTGCTGCCATCTTTTCTGCGAGGGAGTGCAAGCGTCATCGGTCGGAGTAAGTTTTTCTGGAGTTGGAGTGACCTTTGATGGGCCTGTCGTAGCGGTGTCCGATCCTGCACAGTTCCGGAACCGGATTGAGAACAATTCAGTTCCACCAGTGATGAGTTATTTCGAGCCTCAAAAAACAACCAGTTCGGGAGCATCTTTCATAAGAAATCAAAGAGCCCGCTGGGCTAAGTTGGCGAGTGAAGCCGACACTATCGTCATTGTTGGCGTAAGAGTTCGTCCACTAGATTCACATATTTGGGATCCAGTTGCTAAATCTCACGCGAAAGTGGTGTTCTGTGCAGGGAAATCAGCAGGGCAGGAATTCGAAACGTGGGTATCAACCGAGCGAATTGGGAAGGACAATCGAGCACTCTCCGGATACTTTCTAGAGGAATTTAACGCAATATGTGAAGAAGCTGGGCTTAGATGACAAATTCGTCCAACAACTGCATCAACTCGGACTGATAATTCCGCTGCGATCCATTGTCAGCCGCTTAAGCGGGGCGTTCGGCAAGCAAGGCGACCATGAGCGAAGCAGTGTCGCTACCGTTGAAAGCGGGCCGGCCACCGCTGCTTACAAACAATGGGAAAATATCGGGTATACTAATAGCCGGAGAGATCTTACAGACGGGTCACCATGCCGGGACGGCAGTTGGAGGGACGCGTCACGCATTACTGCGGACTTGGTAGGGCGGGACTGCGGCGACGCTTGCCCTCCGCAGTCGAGGACGTCACTTCTGCTGTTCGGCTATCTTCCGTATTTCTTCCGCGATGAAGTCCTTGTAAGACTGGTCGGGGGCCATAAGCGCGGCCATTTCCCCCTGGACGTCCGCTGGACGGATCTTGCAGATCCAGCCTTCGCCGTAAGGGTCCTCGTTGATCTTTTCAGGCTCGTCTTCCAGGTCGGTGTTGACCTCAACAACCTCGCCGGAGACCACGGCATAGATACGACCCACCCATTTGCCGGACTCTATGGAGCCGTAGGGCTTGCCCTGGGTCACTTCGTCACTCTCCTCGGGAAGGTCCACGAAGGTTATTTCACCGGCCTGCTTCGAAATGAACTCGCTCGCGCCGGTGACCACCAGGTCGCCTTCGATCTTGGCCCAGTAATGGTTCTTTTCGTATTTCAGGTCTTCGGGAAACACGTAACCTTCGAATTCCATAGCAACCTCCTACAATCAGAGAAGAGGGGCCGGAGACACCTCTTGCCGATCCGCAAATAACATCAATCAAGTAGGCGCCTCCGCCTATCTTTCGACGAGCTTGAGCAGTTCCACAGGTTTGACCCGGTTGAGCTTGAAGCCCAGCGCATCGGCCGAAAGCCCCAGTGCCAGGCCGAGGACTTGCGGATAGTAAACCACCGGAACCTTGAGGTCAATACCGGCTGCTCTAGCAATTTTTTTCTGTTGCCCCTCGTACATCACGTTGCAGAAGGGGCACACGAGAACAAGAGCGTGAGCAGCTGTTCGGGCTACATCCTCGAGCTTGGTGCGCGCCAGCGCGTTCGCCACTTCCTCGGACATCCCCAGGACTCCGCCCCCGCAGCAGTCCTTCAGCGAAGGGTAATCCGCAACTTCCGCACCCGTAGCCGAGATCAGTTCTGCCAGCGTTCTGGGAACATCGGGGGAATCAAAACCAATGGTCAGCTCGGAAGGCTTCAGGTAATGGCATCCGTAATGGGGAGCGAGCAGCACGCCTTTGAGCGGCCTCGTCACCGCGTTCCTGATATTCTCCAGGCCTATTTCTTCCCACAGTAGCCTCATGTAATGGCGCACCCGGACAGGCCCTTCGTACCGCAGCCCCACGCGCTGGAGTCGCCGGTTGACCTCTTCCTTAAGGTCCGGGTGATGATCGAGGACGTGCGCGGCTTCGGTAAGGGTTCCGGCGCACGCGTTGCACAGCGCGCAGATCTCTTTTCCTTCGCGCTCGGCCAGGGCCAGATTGCGCGCTGCAATTACAAGGGTATCCCGCGCATCTAGTGACTTCAGCGGAAAGCCGCAGCACCCGAAGTCATCGTGATCGAGGAAGGTTATTCCCAGCGCCTGGGCGGTGAGCCTCGCCGAGACCTCGTAATTCAAATTGCGGACAGGGACCGTGCATCCAAGGTATAAGAGCGCTTCCATTACTATGCTTCCAGTTTTTCGCTTCAAGAGAGCCGCCGGGACTTGCCGCTACGGCACCGAGCCACGCCTCTGTCAGACGGACAGGAGGGCTTCGTAGTCTTCAGGACGCTCGACAATAGGGGGCAGTCCAATCTTGCGGCGCTTCTCGTTCTCGAAATCGCTGACCTCGTAAAGCCGGCCGTGCTTCTTTAGTAGCGATTTCTGGGCTGTCAGGCCCGGGGGGACGCAAGCCTCCGCGACGGCGAGGTTCTTAATCGCGAACATTACGTCCGTGAATCGGACGTTCTGAGGGCAGACCTCACTGCAACCGTAGCAGGACGAGCACAGCCAGATAAAGTCGCTCTCAAGGACTTCCTTCTTCATTCCCAGCAAGGCCATGCGGATTATCTTCCTGGGATCGTACCTGCGGTCCACAGCTTCCACAGGACATGCAGCCGTGCACGCTTTGCAGGCGAAACAAACCCTGATCCCCTCGCCGCCCGGTTGTTCAGCCACGCGATGTTTAAACGAAGGATCGAGTTGGTTGAGCTTTATGCGACTCATTGGAAAGCTCCTTGTTTAACACCAAAAGGGAAGGGGAGATTGTCGGCCTACTTCCTGCCCGGGAACAGAGGGCAAAATCCCCGCCCCACCGAAGCATTCTCATCATCGCACACTGTCGTCGGCAATCCCTGGAATACCCCGTGAGATACGTCATACCGGCGAAAGCCCATAGGCGCCATCTTTGTGGCTGGCATCACGTGATTTCAGTCACTTGCCTCAACAACGACCTCGTCGCCCCGGCGAAAGCCGGGGTCCAGAAGTTCTTGAAAATACTGGATTCCGGCGTTCGCCGGAACGACGAACAGCGGGCCGGTCGAGTTGTAAGTTAGCGCCTATGGGCAAAAGCCGGTATCCAGACTACACTGCAAACAGATCCCAATCTGGATCCCGACTTCCGTCGGGATGACGGGATCAGAGTCTTTGGACGCAAGCCCCAGCCGGGAGTCTTCATGTTCCTTTCCTACCGGGACGGCATTGACGACCACCGAAAACATCCACTACCGGCAGCGTTCCCGGTCATCGGAGCCGATTCTTCTCAAGCCCTGTCGCGCAACCTTGACCTGAGCCCGCCAAAGGCCCGGATCAGAACGCCGGGCGTGTTGGCGGCGACCTGGGCAAACACCACCCGCGCAGGATCAATCCCTGACGCTTCGAGGATCTCTCCGGCCTGCTCCGCGCGTTGTCCAGCCAGGATCGTCCCGTATATCGAGGCGCAATTTCCCGTGAAGCACCCGGCAGCGACCACGCCGCCTGCCCCGTGCCTGAAAGCCGCAAGAATGTGGGAGAGGTCAATTGCCCCTGCACAAGGGACTACCACGGGTATGATGCCCGCGGCTGCGGCCGGTCCGGCAGCATCGAGGGCAAGAGCGGCCGATCGCGAACACAGGAAAGCTACAATTCTCTCAGGAGCTGTGGATTCATCGAGACCGTTCTTGACGAGGTCTTCCAGGCCGCTATTCGCCGTATCCGGCGGCGCGAGCGAAATAGCCTTCATGGGGCATTCGGCGGCGCATATCCCACAGCGAACGCAGGTCAGAGGATCTACCTCCGCCTTCTTGCGGAAACTGATCGCGGCGTGAGGACACAACCTCACGCAGGTCAGACAAATCGTGCACTTGGCCTGGTCAATCTCGGGCGGGCCCCACGAATGATTTGAACACGTGGATGCAGGGAACTTCTGCAAGTACACCGCAGCAGCCTCGATGTCTGCGTCAATGAGCTCGGGCAAGAAGACGCCCCGGGAAGCTCCGACGGCAAGGATACCGGGCCTGGCGGTCTCCACGCCGGAGAAGCGATGGGACTCGGGTTGGAGATAAGGGGCAAAGGCGGGCGCCGAAGGTATGGTTTTCAGAAGCGGCCCCAAAGATGCGGGCGGCGACACGTGCTCATCCACCACCAGCAGGTCCGCGTCAAGCTCCATTTCTTGCCCGAGGAGCGGGTCAACGAAGACCAATGACGGCCCACCTGCCTCAGTCTCAATCTCGGGGCCTTCCCCATCGAACCGAAAGAAGAGCGCCCCTCTCTCGCGACACGCCCTGTATCTCCGCTCCAGTCCATCGGCAGCAACCTTGAGTTGCCGCGCGAACACGTAGCACTGGACTCTATCGAACTGCCGGAAAGCTTCCAAAGCTGAAAGCACGCGTGAGAAAGCGTACGGGTCCGATTCTCCGGTCAGACCGAAAAGGAACGCAACATGGAGCCATTCTTCCCTGCGTAGCGACGCGAGCCAACCCGAACCCAAGGAGGCTTCCATTTCAGAAAGGGACACCACCCTCTCCGAAGGAGACACTCCGTGGTCCGAGAACTTGAGCACTACATCAGCAGGCTGGGCAGCCACAACGAAACCTACTCTTTCCACCACGGTGCGTCCTGCGGTCTTGAGGGTTACGTCAAAGGCCCCCACGAACCCCTGCACATCTTCCAGGATTGCTCCGGGAAGCGAAAGAATTGAAGGACCATGAATGCCGTCTTCAGTGTCGCCGACAAGAAGGACCTGGAAGCCTTGGCCTGCCAGCCTCGAGGTGAGGGCCCGAGCGGCAGCGTCGCCGCCGATAACAAGGACCCTTTTGAAATCCCGTTCCTCGGGAAGAGGCTGTCTTGTCAGAAAGAGGCATTGCACCGCGGGAGCGCTCACAGATTGTCACCCCTTTGAGATGTTCCTGATGTACGAGGCCGCTTCTCCCGCGGCCCTGATGGAATGAGAGATCGTTTCTGCAATGGACCTTGGAGCCTGCAGAGTTCCTGCAACAAAGACTCCCGGAAGGTTCGTGACAACCGCTTCGCCGTTCGTGCCGACGAAACCGTCCTCGTTGGCGGCCAATGCAGGCAGCGGTAAATCGGGCATCACCGGAGAGATCCCTATGCTTAGGACTACAAGATCAAAGGATTCGACGACCCTGGTTTCCTGGGGGCCGTGATATATGGCCTCGGGACGCCCGTCCACGCCCTTTCTTATCTCAGCCGGAATTGAGCGGACCAGGGCGACTTCCTTTTCAGCGAGGGAAAGCCTTCTCTGGAAGTCGCGATCAAAGGTCTGAATGTCCATGTAGAACATGGTCGGCCTGAGACCGGGGAAACGGTGCTTCAGCAGCCTCGCGAGCCTCAAGGCATACCCGCAACATACCCGCGAGCAATAATTTCGTCCTGCCTTTACGTCGCGGCTCCCGACGCACTGGATAAAGGCCACGGACGGCTCCGTTCCTCCGTTCGTCGGCGGAGGAGTCCAGTTTTCGTCCCTCAGGAGGCCTTCGAGTTCCAGAGCGGTCACCACGCCGGGTACCAGCCCGTGTCCGAAACGAGGCTTCTCCGAAGCGTCGAAAGGTTTGAAACCTGTGGCGAGCACTATCGCGGAAGCGTCTAGGACGAACGTCCGGTCCGGTTCGCCAAGTGCGACGGCCTTTTGGGGGCAGACTTCTTCGCACGCTCTACAAGAGCCGTCCGTAAAGAACCGGCACACCGATTGGTTCAATTCCAATCTCCCGGCGACAGGCGAGTCCACTATGGCTCCAGGTTCGGGGCATACCCTCACGCACTCACGGCACCCGTCGCACAAACCTGGCACGATGCGGTGAGGCCTCTGCGCGATAGAAAGCCTGCATCGGCCTTCCGATGAATCCGCGGCAACCACCTCGGCCCGTTCGAGTGTAGTTATGCGATCTGATGATCGGACGTCCTGAAGCAGGTCTTCCAGGTGGCACGCTGCGCAGCGATTGCAGCGATCAGTGGCCTTGCAGCAGAACCGGGCAACATGGCCACCGAGAAAAGGAGCCTTCTCGACGATCACGGACTCCAGACCCAGCCCCGCCAGTTCCGTTGCCGCACAGAGGCCCGCGACGCCGCCTCCTACGATGAGTACATGGGTTTGCATATCGTCTCTCAGAATATACTCGGCCCTGTCTCCGACAATCGGCGGACCCGGATCGCACGAGCGCACAGGCTACTCGCGCGTGATCCGAGCCTCCAGGTTCAATCCATCGGGAATCTTCGCTGATAATCCTGTCGCACTATTTTGCCCGGATGAGAATTGAGGTCATTATTCCTTGGCGGCACCAACGTCTTGAGGACATCGAGCCTGGATTGTCTTTCCAGCCGCTGTATGATCTGAACCCAGGCGCAATCTCTTTCCGGGTTAGTCTCGCACTTGCCTTTCGAAGGGCCTCCGCATGGACCGTTCAATAGGCTCTTGGCGCACATGGTAACCGGGCAGATGCCTCCGGTGAGGCCCAGATAGCACTGGTTGCACGCTTTGCAGCGCTCGGACCAAACCCCTGCTCCTTCGGCTACCCCGATGAAGCTAGTGTCAACGCCGGGAAAGACCGGGACGTCGGGATAGGTCTGGGCCATGAATTGAATTCCAGCGCCACAGGCAAGAGAAACCACCGCATCCGCCTTCCCGACGTGGTCTCTGAAAAGATCGAGAAATTCACGGTCGCACTGCCGTTCCACGGTTGCAGCGAACGCCTCGAATCCTGATCCTTCGCGGCCGAGGGCCAATTGGAGGCGGGTGGCCAGAATTCCGGCTTCCTTCTCTCCGCCTGAAAGACACACGGCCACGCAGGTTCCGCAACCGGCAACCATTACGCGCGAAAAGCCGCGGACCATCTCCAGAATTTCGCTGAATTGCTTGGGTTTAGCGACTATCAAGGGTGCCTCCCTGGCGAACCTCGGTCTGAAGGCCCGCAGCCGAGCGGACTTTGCGGCGGTCTTATTTCCCTGACCGCAATTTGTCCCACCTGAACCAAAGTCCCACTCGTCCGACAATAACGGACGCATTTGGATGTGTCAAGAACGGCCTGGATTGTCGTGCCGGACCATTTGTTCAGCTCCCCGCTATGTTCAGAGGGAAGAATCGCGGAGTACGTATCCTTTCTCGTTGAAGCGCCGGCTCATATTTGTGTTTAAAATGGCTCGCTCATGGTCTAGACTTAATTTTCGCGGCCGGGCCGAGAAACAGCGTCCGGCAGGATGCCTGCAAGCAAAATTCTGACCGAGGAAAAAGCAACCTTGGGTACTCCACGCGTATTCCTGAGAAGCCTGATAAGCATCGCCGTGGTCCTCGCGATCGGCACCGCAGGGTACAGATTGATCGAAGGATGGTCGCTTCTGGAAGGCTTCTACATGACGGTGATAACAATAACCACCATCGGGTTCACCGAGGTTCACCAGCTCAGCCCCTCCGGACGGGTTTTCACGCTGCTGATAATCTTTTCCGGAATAGGTGTGATGGGGCACGCGGTCTTAACAGGAAGCCGCTGGCTGATCGAGGGCGAGGTGGAAAAGATTGTCACGAGGCGACGTTCGATGAAGGCAATAGGCAAGATTAGAGACCATTTCATAGTCTGTGGCTTTGGCCGCATGGGCTCGTTCGTGTGCAACGAGTTCCACGCGAGGAAGATACCTTTTGTGGTGGTCGAAAAGAACCCGGAGATCCAGGACAAAGTAGTACAGGCGGGATATTATCTGTCACCGGGGGACGCCACCGACGAAGAAGCGCTCAAGGCGGCAAACATCCAGAACGCTCGGGTGCTGGTGTCCTGTCTGGACTCGGACGCTGCCAACGTGTACGTTGTTCTAACGGCACGGGAACTCAACGCCGGCCTCCAGATAATCGCGAGGGCCGGAGAGGAGGACGCGGAGAAGAAACTCAAGCGGGCCGGTGCAAACAGAGTCATCAGCCCCTACCGCATCGGTGGAATGCGCATTGTGATGGGGGTTCTCAAGCCTGAGGTTATGAGTTTTCTCGAGGTGGCCATGGATCACCAGCAGATGAACATCGAGCTGGAAGAGGTCAGGGTGGCCCCACACTCCGAGTACGCAGGGAAGCAGCTTGTGGATACCGACATCCGCAAGGAACTGGATCTGATCATAATCGCGATCAAGAAGAAGGACGGCCGAATGGTCTTCAATCCAGGGCCCACAACCGTGGTGGATGGTGAGGATACACTTATAGCGATGGGCCACAAGAGGGATCTTGCCGCGTTCGGGGGCAAGGCGGGAACGGATATCAGGTGACGGTCGTTGGGGAAACGTGCCTCGACAGACACCTTCGTCTCCTGTGGAGGCTGTTTCATCCGCGGTCTCACAATACCTGTTTGGGGCCGGC
>Ga0172371_10001621_pt1 | contig 35783 bp, 32 predicted proteins | sample Lak12m_FD_114543 | JGI IMG/M metagenome (GOLD analysis project Ga0172371, IMG submission 114543) | Freshwater microbial communities from Kabuno Bay, South-Kivu, Congo - kab_022012_12m | ecosystem: Environmental > Aquatic > Freshwater > Lake | place: Democratic Republic of the Congo: South-Kivu... | reverse complement strand
TCCAGCCTGCAGATTGCTTTATTCGTCGCGCCAGTACTGGTGTGCATCAGCCTGTTGTTGGGGCATCCCCTCACCCTGATCTTCAATACTTTTGAATTAATGGCTCTCGGAGCTGGTGTGCTTGTGACAATCATGGTCTCCTCGGATGGAGAATCCAACTGGATGGAAGGAACCACAATGGTAGCTGTCTATTGCATCCTGGCATTGGCATTCTTTTTAATGAGGGCTGCATGAAAAAAACATTGCCGGGGATTCTGATTGGCGGTTTTTCCGCAATTCTGTGCTTGGCTGCCGTGGCAATCGCCATTCAGTTCATACCGTCACCCAAAGTGACTGCGGATAGTTTACCTTCCCTGGTGACGGTCATTCCTGCAGAATCTATTCCGCCAACGATAGTCCCAACAGCCACACTCGCACCCGAGATGGCTGCGACTTTAGCCAACCTCCCCCCGGATCCCGGCGGGAAGATCCAAACCGGGATATCTGTCCATATATCGGGTACAGACGGAGATGGGTTGAGGGTCCGTAGAGACTCCGGCATTCAGGGAGAGCCGCTTTTCCTGGCTGCCGAAAACGAAGAGTTTTCTGTGACAGAAGGTCCACAGGTTGTGGATCAGTTGACCTGGTGGTACATCGTTGCACCCTACGATGATCAACGGCAGGGATGGGCTGCTGCTAATTACCTGGTACCTGTGGCGGTGCCTTAGTTGCTTGCTGCCATTTTCACGCTACAATTAAGGTAACGAACGAAATCTGTGAGTGCTTGAATGCGCCAATCAAAAACACAACCAGGGAATAAATACATCCACTTGAATATCGGGGATGTTTTGATGCTCTGCATGGAGGATTCCAGTGTGGCACCCATCCAGCAGCTGGTTGAATCACTGATCGTGATCGGCCCTGAGAGCCTGGCTTTATTGCGCGAGATCCTGATGGAAGCCAGCAAAAGGAAGATCCAGGTGATGACAGATGAACATCAGGTAATGGAAGGTTTGCGGGAAAACCTGGCGAATTATGGGTTGGCACTTCCTGCCGGAATGGATGCAGCTGGTCTGATCCGGTTGCGTGCTTCCCGTTTTCATTCTCTACTCAGGCAGCACGGAGTTAACCGGGAAACTTCTCAGGTGGAATGCCTGCAATTGCTCCAAGATACCCGTGACTTGTTGATTGGTTTACAGATCAAGCAAGAATTGCTCGGGAGAATCGAAGAATATCTGGAAGATTGGACGTGGAGCCTCTTTTACATGTCTTCACGAAATATCCTCCCAGGCAGCCTGCACATCCTTTGATCCATTGATACTTTTAGCAAACCATTCGCATGTAATATATTATGGAGTAAATAGTGTTCATCTGGTTAAAGAAGGTAATAACCGTCATTAAACTCCTTACCGACGGACGGGCAAGACGTAAAAGTGGAAGCCGGCAATCCATATGGTATGTGGATTACGCCCTGGGGCAATCCCGCGGGAAAAAACGTCCACGGAATGAAGATTCTCTCTACGCGGATACCTGGCAGGTAGCCTGGGCGGATGTAAACTCAACGGCTGGTTTATTTCTAGTGGCGGATGGTATGGGGGGGCATGCCAATGGCCAGCTGGCCAGCAAGACAGCAGCCGTTGTATTTTCTGAGGTTTTCAAGGCAGGATTGCCATCCCTGAATCAGGGGGAGGGTATGATGGATCCGGTCAGGGTGGTTGAAAAGTTACAAGATGCGCTGCATAGCGCGCATCGAGCTGTCCTGCAGCGCGTTCCCGGCGGGGGGACTACGCTAACAGCTGTTTATCACCAGAATGGATCTGCCTGGTTTATCCATGCTGGCGATACGCGTATCTATCTTTTTTCACCGGGAGTTGAACCGCAGCTATTGACTACTGACCACTCACTTGTGCAAAGGCTGGTAGATATTGGCCAAATCTTCCCTGAAAAAGCAGCACAAGACCCACGCCGCAATATCCTGTATATGGCTCTGGGACAGGCTGAACCTGTAGAACCGGAAACCGGCAGGCTGGATATCCCATCCGGTGCGATCCTACTACTGTGCAGCGATGGATTGTGGGGAAGCGTGCGGTTGGATGAAATTAATGCCATACTTGCTTCTGAAGATCTACTGCAAGCGAAGGCGAATCAGCTTGTGGAAGCAGCAAATCTTGCTGGCGGTCCGGATAATATCAGCGTCTGTCTGGTGAAGTGCTGGCAGGAGGGTGGGAGGAGTAATTAATGAGCAATCAAGTATTGAATAGCCGCATTCTGGTGGTGGATGATGAAGAACGCATGGTTCGGTTTATTCGCTTGAATTTAGAGCATGACGGTTTCACAGTTACAGCCGCATACCGCGGTTCGCAGGCGATCCAGGCGATCAGAGAAAACTTGCCAGATTTGGTGCTGCTGGATGTGATGCTGCCGGACATTGATGGTTTTGAGGTATTAAAGTTGATTCGTGAAGTGAACAGTGTTCCGGTGATTATGTTGACCGCGAAAGGTGAAGAGGATGACCGCGTGAAAGGCCTGGAGCTTGGCGCGGATGATTATGTGACCAAACCTTTCTCCCCACGTGAGCTGGTATCGCGTGTCCGGGCTGTTTTACGGCGGTCTGAAGCCATAAGTGGAAGCCTGCGGGGTTTGATCCATGTGGATGACCATTTGAAGATCGATTTCGACCGGCGTGAGGTCTGGCTGGATGGCAGCCTGATCAAACTGCGACCGACTGAATTTCGTCTGCTGTATCACCTGGTACAGAACGCAGGCTGGGTTTTGACGCATGACACAATCCTCGCAAAAGTGTGGGGGTATGAATACCAGGATGAACCGCATTACGTACGGTTGTATATCAACTACTTGCGTCAGAAACTTGAAAAAGATCCAGCCAACCCGGTTTATATCTTAACCGAGAGAGGTGTTGGTTACCGTTTTGTGGATTTCAGGCGCAATAAACCAGAAACTCCTACCGATGCACTCGGAACAAATCAACTGGTATGAATGCCGGGTCTCTGGTATGATTAGCACCGGAGGACGCAGGCATGATGAAACAACGTATCCTGCTGGTAGATGACCATGAAGTGGTTCGGCTCGGGTTGAAGGCGCTCCTGGAGCACCACCCGCAGTTCGAAGTTGTCGGGGAAGCAGCCAATGCACGCGAAGCCGTGGAGCAGGTGAACCGCTCACACCCGGATGTGGTAGTAATGGATATTCGCCTGCCGGGTACTAGCGGAATTGAAGCCTGCCAGGAGATCACGGCCACCTACCCGGACACGCGGGTGATCATGCTCACCTCTTATGCAGAGGATGAGATGTTGTTCTCAGCTATTCGTGCCGGTGCCTCGGGGTATGTGCTGAAACAGATTGGCGGGGAAGATCTGGTGAGAGCGCTGGAAGCGATCGGGCGGGGCGAGGCGCTCATCGATACCATGCTGACACAGAAGGTCTTCGAAAAAGTCCGTCAGGCGGATGAAAAGGAGAAGGCTTCCGCATTTGTCAACCTGAGTCAGCAGGAAAAGCATGTTCTTTTACTGGTTTCTGAAGGCAAGACGAATCGCGAAATCGCCAAATCCCTGTTCCTGGGGGAAGGGACGGTACGTAATTACGTCAGCAGTATACTGGATAAACTGGAAGTAAGTAATCGGGCTGAGGCCGCTGCGTATGCTGTACAACACAATTTGAGAGAATACCTGTAAATTACATAGAAGGCATAAACCCGGCTAAGCCGGGTTTTTGTTTAGGTGGAAACAAGGTTATATCCTTGCCTGGATAGTTACCAGTTCATGCGAGCCAGCAAAGGCGGGCCTAAAACTATAAGGCCGATGATGATCGATACCAGCGCTGAAAGCAAGACCGCTGCCGCCCCAACATCCTTACCAACCTTTGCCAGTGGATGTTTTTGCGGGCTGGCCAGGTCCACTACTGCTTCCAGTGCGGTATTGAGGAACTCTGCGAACCATACCAGACCAATGACTACCACCAACATTGCCCAGTCCCGCAAGGGGAGGTGCAGCCAGGCAGCTAGAGCGATCACAGACAGCGTGACCACCGAGTGTACCCAGGCGTTTTTCTGGGTGGAGATGACGTACCACCAGCCGGCGAAAGCATGCCTGAATGAAAGAAGCCGGGAACGGACGAAACGAATCACTGTGAAACCCCGGCTCCAGGTAGGTAATTTTTCGAGAGTGGATTATTTAATAAAGCGAGCAGAGCGCTTTGCTCTTGCCACATCTTGCCCTCGCGCACGGATGTATCATGGTCATGACCAGCCAGATGCAGCATCCCGTGGATGATGAGCAGTTGCAATTCTTGCATGAGTGAATGCCCGCCTGCCTGAGCCTGTTTTCGCGCGGTGGGGATGGATAGGATAATATCACCTACATATTCATAACCGGTTTCAGGGTCAGGTATATTTTGATCAAATGAGAGCACATCGGTGGGTTTATCCAATCCACGATAATCACGATTGAGCATGCGAATCTCGGCATCACCGGTGAGCATGATACCAATGGTGGTTGATTCAGGGAAAATCCGCTGTCTGACAGTTTCAGCAATTCCACCAAGCTCTTCAGCAGAAACTTGAGAGCGGTAATAGGGGCGGATCTGTAATTCAATCATTCTTTTTCTTTCTACTTATTGGTTTTGTTTTCGCTGAAGTAATGCTTGTAGGGATATCCGGATAAATGATTCGCTGGTGGTAGACTCCCAAGAGGGTCTTCGTGAATGAATCGGCGATCTTATTCAGGTCCTGCAGGGTGAGGCGGGTATGGTCCAATTGCCCTTCGGCAATGCATTTGTCGATCACAGCGCGTACGACCAGGCGTAAGCCGGCTTCATCGTGAGGTAGCTCTGCCCGTGCGCGGGCTTCGCAACCGTCTGCCAGCATTAAAATTGCGGTTTCACGTGAGCGGGGTGCCGGCCCCGGGTATCTAAACAGAGATTTATCAACTTTTTCTTCATCATTTCCGACACTCGCGAGAGCCCGGTTGAACTGGTAGCGTGTCAGCAGCAACCCGTGATGCTCTGAAATAAAGCCCTGTAATTTTGGAGGAAGATGATATTTCTGCGCCAGGGATAGACCATCCGCCACGTGGCGAATGATCAACCGCGCGCTTTCCACCGGAGCGAGGTTATCGTGAGGGTTAAGGCTGCCTTTGATCTGATTTTCAATAAATAATTGCGGGTTAACTGCTTTCCCCACATCGTGATACTGCGCTCCGACCCGTACCAGCAAGGAATCCGCGTTGATGGCATCTGCTGCCTGTTCAGCCAGATTGGCAACCTGCAGGCTGTGCTGGTAAGAACCAGGTGCATTACGCAGCATGTATTGCAGCAGGGGGTGGTCAGGTCGGGAAAGATCCAGCAGCTGCAGGGGTGTGGTGATTCCTAGCAGCTGTGAGTACAGGAACTGCAGGAGAATGGTTAAACTGGCAGAGATCAGGCCGTTCACAATGGACGCGCTGACGAGAGTCACCAACCCGATCCAATCGGTTACCGGGTTCGAAAGGCGGTAAGCAAAGATCACCAGGATATTGGCCAAACCGACTGCCAGGCTGGCTCTGAAGAAGGCTGCCAGGCTGCGTCCGCGAGAGAGGACGAGGATACCAATAAAACTGCCGACCAGGTAGAAAACCGTCATTTCCTGGCTGCCAGGTAATCCATAGGGCAGTACCAATCCCAGGACAAGGGTGAAAATGAGGCCAGCTTCCAGGGTGAAGGCGGATGCGAGAGTAAGGCCGAAAGCCGCCACCGGGAAGAGGAAGGGCAGCACGGTGCGATAAGGAATCAGCAATCTCCCCAGAATGAGGAAGAAAAGAAAAGTTGCAGAGATCAGGAGCAACCCACGGTTATGATCCATCGGGCTGGTTTGCCGGCGCACAGCAAAAAGGACAATGAAGAGGGAAAGAATCGTAACGAGCGACAGGCTGCCAAGTATTTCTCGGATAGAGAAGCCGGCTTCCGCCAGACCAATAGCTTGCAGGGCTTCCAGGTCTTCGGTGGTGATCACTTGGCCGTGCTGGATGATGATTTGCCCCAACTCATATTTGCGAAAAACCGGTTGGATAGCGGCGGCAGCTTCATCCCTCGCCTGATCAGTCAAGTCTTGGCTGAACAAACTGTTCGGTACAACAAATGGTGCCGTGATTGCCGTCACAAGGTCCGCTTGCGACTGAGAGAAATTTGCATCCACGAGTGTGGGCAAATCATTACGCTGAGAGAGCAGGTTGGTATCGCGGATGGTGCCGCGGTATATCACTTCTAGTACTTTCTCAGCCTCGGTATATAAGATCTGCCATCGGCTTTCGCTCAGATCGAGAAGCGTATTGATTTGAGAGCCGGATAGCGTGATATCTTGCAGGCTTTGCAGGTCTGTCGTTTTTTGATCGCGTGTAGAATATGGATCACTGCGGACATTACTGATGAAAAGCAAATTGGCGCGTAGTTTTTCAATTTGCTGTCGCTTGATGGCTGGGTCTGAAGGCAGGTAAACCAAAGGAACAGACTGGCGTGCCTGCTGGCGGGCTTGGTCTGTGAGGACAATAGATTCGTAGGTGAGTGCGCGCGGCGCCTGGACATCTTGAGCTGCCACGTCGCCTACCGTTTGAGGAATCAGACCGGAGCGGATTGAAATAGGGGCATTTAGTACCACAACCGTCAAAAGACCAGCCACAAGCAAAATCGCTAATCGGATGCGGCGATCCCGTTGGCTGCCGGGTGTGGCAGGTAATGAAAATGAAAGCATCCTCAGGCGTTTTCCAGCAGGGAGCGGACCATGCGGCTGACTTGGTCATTGGCTGCACGTCCCTGCACCTTTGGCAGCAGGACCTTCATTACCTTCCCCATATCAGAGGGAAGGGCTGCGCCAACTTCCTGGATGGCTGCAGTAGTGAGTGTTTTCAATTCTTCTTCACTCATCTGAGCAGGTAAGTAGGCTTCCAGTATTTTAATTTCCGCCAATGCGGATGTGATCAGATCCACCCGTCCGGCTTTTTCAGCATCGGCAATGGATTCCCGGCGGCTTTTTACCTCTTTCTGAACAAGAGCAAGGACTGCGGCATCATCCAGTTCGCCACCTTTTTCAACCATCGCCAGCTTGATAGCCGCGATGACTCCACGGATGGTCGTTTTACGGGTTTCATCCCCACTGCGCATACCATCTTTCAGGTCATTTTCAAGTTGAGATTTGAGAGTCATAGTTTTATTATACTCCTATGAAGATTTCATTCGTATTTACCAAAGAACTCAAGCATCGCTGTGGGATGATCCGCTTGCAGGCAGGAAAACAGCTGGTTGCTTTCGATCCGGGTCCGCTCTACTGCGGCTCGGTATGCCAGAGGGAACCAGTCGCTGGCAGATGGTGCGTCGATATTCATGTGGGCGTGAGAAGTACCGGGAAAAAGCGGTAAGAAGAGGTGCCCTATCCCAGGGAGGAACGTGACCCACTCCCAGGGAGAATAAAAATGCCCGCTGATCAGGTTGGGTGAGTGGATGATTTCTTCATCCAGGCAATCGATTTTACCATCCCAGTTTTCCAATCGAACCTGGTATATTTTTGCGTACAGAGTAATGTAATTGGTATGAGCATAAAAATCCTGCAGCGCGTGGGTGAATTGTCCATAATTCTCCCGCGCAATGGATATATTTTTATGGCTGACGATACAGCTGGTAATGGTTTCTTTCAAACCATTGAGGTAAGCATAGGTACGCTGAAACTGACTGTCATCGAAATGATACTCCGGATGCCCGATCTGCCCCTGCAGACCATCCTGGCCAATATTGCCGTAAAGGACCTGGCGAAAAGCAAATCTTCCAAACAGAGAAGATACTGCTTCAGACGTGATCTTTAAATGATAATAAGGATACATAGTTCTGGTTAATTTACTGTGACGAATTCTTTCAGTTTATCAAAGACATCATGGGTGATCCCAGGCACTTGCAGCAATTCATCAATTGTGACGAAATTCCCATGGTCTGTGCGGTACTGTAAAATAGCGGTGGCACGAGTTTCGCCAATACCGGGCAGCGAATCAAGTTCTTGAAAACTGGCAGTATTGAGATTGATCAGGGAAGCTGTCGGTTGCTGTAGCGGGATGGATCCGTCTTCTGAAGTTTCTGGCAGGATAGCCAGAATCTGAACCGCCTCGCCGTCTTTGAGTGGTCGGGCCAGGTTGATATTATCCATAGATGCATCAGGCAGAAATCCACCCGCGGCAGATATGGCATCTTGTACACGGCTTCCGGGAGGTAGATCGTACACTCCGGGGTGGAGCACAGAGCCGTTCACCTGCACTTTGAGACCCGCTGTAGGAGCGGGGGTGATTGTAATGGGTGTTCCGCGTGGCTGGCTGGTCGTCAACTGGATGAACGCCATCAATGCGATACCAATAACCACTCCCAGGGTGGTACGCAGCCAATCTTTCATGCTTATTTCACCGTTGCGGTTGTATCTGCCAGTTCCTGTTCGTACATGGCATTGAATGCCGCGATGGCCACTTCAAGCTGATCGCGAGAGGGCTCCCGGGTTGTCAGGCGCTGCAAAGCCAGGTTGGGCTTGATGATCAGCTGACAGAAACGACTCTCGATGTGTGTTGCAATGAAGCGTATGTATTCATAGGCAACTGCTGCGAGAAGCGGAAGCAATACAAGTCGGCTGGTATATCGCAGCCATGAGGGCATTGGCCCGAGTAATGTGAATACAAGGATGGAAACAACGACCAGCGCCAGCAGGAAAGATGTACCACAACGTGGATGCTGCAGCGACCGTGCAGCCACATTTTCGGGTGTCAACTCCAAGCCGGCTTCAAAGGCATTGATCGTCTTGTGTTCAGCTCCATGATACTGAAATACCCGCCGGATGTCTGGCATAAACCCGATAGCCCAGATGTAGCCGATCAACAGTGCCAGGCGGATAAAGCCTTCCACCAGATTCGCACTGAATGTTTTCCAACCGAGGAATTGCTCAACCAGATGACCGGCTCCGGCAGGCAGCAGGAAAAAGAGAGCTACACCTCCCAGCAGGGATATCGCCAGGGTGGCATACAGGGGTGCGCCTTCCAGCTTCTCTTCTTCCCCAGATTGAGTATTGGCAGAGATCGTTAGAAAACGGGTACCGAGGATGAGCGCATCCCACAACCCGATAACACCCCGTAGGAAAGGAGCTTTCATCCAGCCGGCTTTATACACTCCACCCAGAGCTTCCTGGTGGATTACAATTTCCCCGTTTGGGGCGCGCATAGCCATTGCTACATGACGCGTACCTCGCATCAAAACCCCTTCAATCACAGCCTGTCCGCCGTAGGTAGGTAGTTTTTCCTTCATTTGACTAAGTTATAGAAGAAATGAATCAGCGTATCAATACCACGGAACCAGTTTGGTAGGTTTAGGTGCTCATTGGGGGCATGCAGGTTATCATCCGGTAAGCCAAATCCGGTGAGGATCGATTCAGCACCTAATAGACGCTTCATATGCAGGACGACCGGAATACTGCCCCCCTCACGTTTGAAGACCGGTTGCTTCCCATAAACCGTAGCCAGGGCTGCTTCCAGGGCTTTTACTCCTGGCGTGTTCAGGTCTGTGAAGGAAGCCGGATTGCCGGCGTGGACAACCACTTCGTAGGTCATTGTGGCTGGTATGTGAGCCTCAATATATTTCACAAGAGATTGCCGGATCTCTTCAGGGTCCTGATCTGGCACCAGCCGCATAGATACTTTGGCCATGGCGTAACAGGGGATGACGGTCTTTGATCCTTCGCCTGTGAAACCGGAATACAGACCGTTGACATCCAACGTGGGACGGGTGCTGGCAAGTTCCACCCAACTGTAGCCTTTTTCACCTGCCAAGGCAAGGGCTCCGGTACTCTGCAGGTAATACGCTTCATCCATCGGCAAGCGGGACATTTCAACTTTCTCTTTTTCAGCCAGTGGGCGGACACGGTCATAAAAACCAGGTAAAGTCACGCGGTGATCAGCATCTTTCATGCCTGCGATCAAACTCGCCAGTACATTGGCAGGATTCTCAACCACACCGCCCCAGAGACCAGAGTGAAGGTCCGTTGCCTGACCGCGTAAGCGGATCTCAAAATAGGCCAGACCACGCAAGCCATACACAACTGTTGGAATATCCGCTGCGATCATACCCGAATCAGGATTTAGCGCCATATCACTTTTTAGCAATTCCACATGGGAGCGGATAAATGGCTCGAGATTGGGCGAGCCAATCTCCTCTTCTCCTTCGAAGAGGAATTTTAAGTTCACCGGGAATTCACCAGCTGCCTGGATGGATTCGATGGCTTTCAGACAGGCGATGATCTGCCCTTTCATATCAGAAGCGCCGCGGGCAAAAATATGCTCTCCCCGGATCTCAGGGGAAAACGGAGCGCTCTGCCATAATTCCAAAGGATCGGCTGGTTGAACATCATAATGACCGTAAACAAGCACCGTCGGTCGGGATGCGTCGCCACAATTAAGCTCTGCGAACACGATCGGGTGCTTGGGAGTTTGCATCAATTGAATATTTGTGCATTGACGTTTCTTTAATTCCGCCATCAACCATTCAGCGGCTTGTTGGATATCAGGAATTCGCTCTGGATCGGTGGAAATAGAGGGTATGGAGAGGAGATCTTTCATCTCATCCAGAAAACGGGTCTGGTTTTGGTGTGCGAAGTGGATTGCTTGAGTTCGACTTGGCATTTTCAAGTACCTTTCTGATTCATAATGCTTCATTATAAGGCAGATTTTGTATAGATGGAAAGTTAGAAATAAGTTAGAAGAAGGTATAATTCCTGCGATAAATAAAATAGAGGGTTAACTTTATGAAATACGAGTTTGGTACCGTATCCTGGATCAGTTTAGTGGGGGCAGCCGCGATGGCAATAGCCGCTATGTTGATCTGGAAACGGCGAAACAACCCTGGTGCTAAGCCACTCTTCTGGTTGATGCTGGCTGCTTGTCTTTGGGCAGCAGGGGATTCCATGGAAAATGCGGTTAACCTCCTGCCTGCGAAAATTCACTGGGGGCAATTGCAATATGTAGGAACACTTGCCACACCTGTTTTTTTTCTATTCTTTGCATTGGAATACACGGGCAATAAAAAATGGTTAACTGCCGGAAGAAAGATCGGATTATTTATTATTCCGATCATTACAGAAGTACTAACACTTTCAAACCCGGTTCATGGGCTAGTATGGCCGACAATTGAACTGAGTACAAAATATCCGGGATTGGCAGAGTATGGTCACGGTCCGGCATTCTGGTTGGGTACATTTGGTTACTCCAACGTATTGCTTTTTATTGGGACCTATCTTATCGTAAAGCATGCCGTTAACCTATCCAAAATGCATTATCAGCAAAGGATGGTGGTATTAATGGCTGTCTTTCCTCCCTGGGTGGTCAGTATCTTATATGCAATCAAGGTGAATCCATTCCCTGGCCTGGAACTGACGCCATTAGCTTCCGGGCTTACGGCAAGTATTCTGGCACTAGCCTTGTTAAAGTACCAGTTTTTGGATGTAATTCCAATTGCACGGACGACTGTACTCGAGATGATGCAGGAAGGCATGTTGGTCACAGATCAGGATTTTCGACTGGTGGACATCAATCCCTCAGCCCGGAGGTATTTGGGATTACCCGCGGGAGACATGACTGGGATGGCTCTGACTTCCCTACTACCCCCTGATAGCGAGTGGATCCCAATACTAATCGACCCCGAAGATGGCAAGAGTAAACGTTCCATACTCCATCTAGCAGATGGGGATTATGTAGATGCTCAACGAACCGTGCTGCACAACTCCGAAGGCCTGATTACTGGCTACTGTACTGTATTGCATAATGTTACCGAACTGCGAAAACAGCAGCAAAAGATCGAAAAATTGAACTCAGAGCTTAAACAGCAGTTGGTGGATATCAAAAGGTTACAGTTATTACTTGAGGACCAGGCAATACGCGATGGTTTGACAGGTTTGTTCAATCGTAGATATTTGGATGATACGTTGGATAGAGAAATATCCAGGGCGCGTAGAAGTGGAGACACCATCAGTGTTCTGATGCTGGATATTGATCATTTCAAGCTGATGAATGATACCTATGGACACAGAGCGGGCGATGATATCCTGATCCATCTGGCCAGGTATGTTTCCAGTCAGATACGTGGATCCGACCTTATCTGTCGGTATGGTGGAGAGGAATTCGTGATCATCCTGGTTGGATCCACAATTGAACATGCGGCCGAAAGAGCCAATGACATCTGTCAAGGGGTTCGGGGACGCGGATTCCTGATCGAAGGTGACCTGATCCATGTGACCGTATCGATCGGGGTTGCCTGCTTCCCAGTAGATGGCGAGTCACCGGATGAGATCCTTCACACAGCTGATATTGCTATGTACCAGGCGAAGAAGGCCGGCCGCAATCAGGTAGCTGTGTTCAACCGGGATGCTATCTAAGAACCATAAAAGCCCTACCGAGAATATTCTTTTGGTAGGTTTCCCTTCGGGTATAATTTAGGCATCAACTCCATTTTGTGAGGAATCATGAAACTCTTTTCACCCAAAGGGATGGCTGCTTTTAACACCATCTGGATCGGGCAGATTATTTCAGTCTTGGCTTCATCCATGTCTCAGTTCGGCCTGACTCTTTGGATGTACAAGCAAACCGAGAGTGCCACTGCAATGGGATTGATGCAGGTTTTCTTTATCACTCCTTTCTTGCTGCTTTCTCCCATTGCCGGCGTTATGGTGGATAGGTATAACCGGAAGTTGATGATGATGATTAGTGATTTAATGGCTGTCATCGCAACCGGGAGCATTTTCATCCTGATGACACTCGGAAAGCTTGAGTTCTGGCACCTGTATGTTTCTGCGGTTTTAAACGGATTGGGGAATACCTTTCAGTGGCCAGCGTATTCAGCGGCAATCAGCACTATGGTATCAAAGGACCAACTCGGACGTGCCAATGGGATGATGACTCTGATCGAAGCTGGGCCAGGAGTAGTAGCCCCCTTACTGGCAGGCGCATTGTTGCCTTTGATCGGATTGGACGGTCTCCTGGGGATTGATGTACTCACCTTCTTTTTTGCAATATCGACCCTTGCGATCGTCCAGGTGCCGCAACCGATGAGAACAGAAGAAGGAAAGCGCTCAGAAGGGAATATCGCGAAAGAAGCTGCATACGGTTTCAGGTATATTTTTGCCAGACCTAGCTTACTGGGTTTGCAGCTGATCTTCTTCTGCGGAAATCTGTTATCAGGCATTGCTTTTACAGTGGTTCCTGCAATGATCCTGGCCAAGACCAACCAAAACAGCCTTGTGTTTGGTACAGTACAAACCGCAGGGGCAATTGGGATGGTGGTCGGTAGTGTGGCAATGAGTGCATGGGGTGGCTTTAAGAAACGCGTGCATGGCGTGTTAATGGGGTGGGCTTATGCTGGTCTGATCGGTACCTTTCTCCTCGGCTTAAACTACGGTTTACCTCTCTGGGTAACAGTAATGGCGCTAGGCAGTTTATCCATGCCATTGATCAATTCTTCCAATCAAGCCATCTGGCAATCCAAAGTGGCTCCAGACCTGCAGGGTAGAGTCTTCTCAGCGCGACGATTGATTGCCTGGTTCGCCAACCCAATTTCACCCATTATTGGTGGTACGCTGGCAGATTTTGTCCTCGAACCGGCTTTTCGCCATATGACTCCATTCGCGCAGAGCCTGGGTTGGTTGGTTGGCACCGGTCCCGGCTCGGGAATGGGGCTTTTACAGATCATCTGCGGTATGTTGATCACCTTGGTTGGTTTATCCGGGTATCTGGTAAAAAGCGTGCGAGATGTGGATAAGATACTTCCAGATTTTGAACCAGTGGAAACTATTCCAGATACCCACAACCAGCTGGTACTCGCTGAAGATTAGCTGATCTCCAGGAATATGCGGACTGTATACGCCCATCCGGAGGCCATCGCATGACCCGATCAGACGCGAAAATATCCTGCTCGAACATAAAAAAAACACCTCGAAAACCAGAGCGATATCTCGATCTGGAAATATCACCTCGGTCGCATTACGACAAACATCACCTGTTCAAGGTAGATCACCGCAATTCGTCTGATAACCAAAAATAGCCGTTTTTCAGACGCTTATGCTATAATTTAACCAATGGATTCGGTGGTCGCCGCCCGGAATACGGGTGACGGCGTCGGACCGGATGCGAGGCCCGTCGAAAAGTGCCGCCTGATCACATCCACCGATCCTATGAGAGCCTGGAAAAATTATTTTCTTCCCCATACCCTATCCGAAGCTATTCAAACTATTAATTTGTGTAATCCGTCCTGCCTGATCATTTCCGGTGGGACGGATCTGTTACTGGAGCTAACCCAGAGTCATCGCCCAGTAGTTGAAAACCTGATCGATGTCAGCCGGGTTATCGAGATGACCACCATTGAAGTGAAGGGTGAACGTCTGCAGATTGGGGCAGCCGTTCCTCTGAAACAGGTGGCGGTCAATCCTCTGGTTCATAGATACGCACAGGCGTTGACGGAATCCACTGGCCAGATCGGTGGACCGCAGGTGCGGGCAGTTGGCACATTGGGTGGGAACGTCGGCCATGCTTTGCCCGCAGGAGATGGAGCCATTTCTTTGTTAGCGCTGGATGCGTGGGCAACGATTGTTTCCCCTCAGAGCACCCGGCGTGTGCCGTTGCTTGATCTTTATAAGGGGCCTGGTATTTCTTCTCTTATCCCAGGTCAAGAGATCATTGTCAACTTTGATATTCCTATCCATCCTCAGGGAACAGGTTCGGCTTTTTCAAGAGTGATGCGACCGCAGGGAGTGGCTTTGCCTGTAATCAATATGGCCGCGTGGATGTCTGTCGATCAGTCTCACATACGGCAGGTGAGCATCGCGGTAGGTCCAGCCGGACCAATTCCCCGAAGAGTACAGGCTTTGGAACTATTTCTTGCGGGGAAGACCTATCAGCCTGCTGTCCTTGAGGAATGTCGTAAGATACTCCATCAGGAAGTGAAATTCCGTTCCAGCCCGCTACGCGCTACCGCAGAGTATCGCGATCACCTTGCAGGCATCCTTCTGGAAAGTGTATTATCTTCCGCCTGGCAACGGGCGGAGGATACCCGTTATTCGAGGGAATCATGATCGATATTAATGTCAATGGCAAGAAATATCAATTGGATGAGCAGCCCGGAGAAATGCTGGCAGACCTGCTCAGGTACCGGCTGGGACTGACCGGTACAAAGATCGGATGCAACGAATCTGAGTGTGGGGCATGCACGGTACTGCTAGACGGTAGTCCAATCCTTAGTTGTTCTTACCCGGCTGTTAAAGCTAGCGGTCATAAAATTACCACGATTGAAGGGTTGGCGGAAAAAAGATCAAAACCAGACCAGGAATTGAAACTTCACCCGTTACAGGAAGCATTTATAGCGAAAGGTGCGGTCCAGTGTGGTTTCTGTATTCCAGGGCAGATCATGACTTCGTATGGATTATTGCTGGCAAATCCCAACCCACGGGAAAACGATATCCGTGAGGCATTGAAAGACACGTTATGCCGGTGTGCCGGTTACGCGGCTATCTCTGAAGCCATCCTGGATGCCGGGGCTGTTCTGCGCGGGGAAGGCCATATTACACGCCGCGAATTGCCCGAAAGCAGCCTGGCAAAGAAATCAGTTGGACGGTTGGCTGATCGCCCGGAGGCGGTGGCTAAAGTAACCGGTGAAGCGAAATTTAGCGATGACATCCACTTTGATGGTATGTTGATCGGACGGGTAAAACGTACCTACATCCCCCATGCTTTTGTGCGTAGCATTGATCTCTCTGCTGCGCGGAATATCCCGGGGGTTCGGTCTATCCTTACAGCAGCCGATTTGAAGCATGCGCATAATCACGGATTGGTTGTGAATGATTGGCCGATACTGGTTGGGATCAATGAGCGGGTACGGTATGTCGGGGATGCCGTGGCGATTGTCGCAGCGGATTCAAAGGAAATTGCGGATGAGGCGATCGCTGCCATTCAAGTGGAGTATGACATGCTGCCGGTTATTGATAACCCAGTACTTGCCCGCCAGCCCGGGGTAACGCAACTCCACGAGACGGGCAACTTGCTGAAACATATTAAGGTTCGAAAAGGTGATGTTGAGGTGGGATTTGCAGCCTCCGATCTGGTGATCGAGCATACTTTCCATACAGCCATGACGGACCATGCGTTCATTGAACCGGAGTGTTCAATTGCACGGTTGAATGAAGAAGGTCGAATGGAAATCTACGTGGGGTCACAGATCCCATATTCTGACCGTAAACAGGTAGCCGCAGCCATTGGATTCTCTGAAAATCAGGTGCGAATTATCGGTATGCTGATCGGCGGTGGATTTGGCGGAAAGGAAGATATTATGGGCCAGATCCATGCAGCAATGCTGGCATTGGAAACTGGCCATCCTGTTAAGATCCTTTTTGACCGCCACGAAAGTCTGCTGGTCCACCCCAAACGTCATGCTACTCAGATCCATGTTAAGATCGGGGCAAAAAGGGATGGCCGCCTGGTTGCGGTGCAGACTGAACTCTATGGGGATACCGGCGCGTATGCCTCACTAGGCGAAAAGGTAATGACACGCGCTACGACACACTCAATCGGACCTTACGAATCAGACCATGCAAGAGCGGATTGTTATGCTATGTACACCAATAATCCGCCTGCAGGGGCATTCAGGGGTTTTGGCGTAACCCAATCCGCCTTTGCCATCGAAAGTCTGATGGATATGCTGGCCAAAGAGTTGGGTATCGATCCCATCGAGTTGAGAAGGAGGAATGCGCTTCGTGTCGGCAGTATCACCGGTACCGGTCAGGTCTTGAAAGATAGTGTTGGCCTGGTGGAGTGCATTGAGAAAGTCGAAACTGAATTGCGCTGCCGGGTGAAGGGAAATCCATTTTCTCCGAGGACTTGCGCCGACGACCCGGCTAGAGTCAGAGCCTGGGGTTTCTCAGCAGCTTTCAAGAACACCGGGCTGGGGGGAGGAGCTCCAGATGAGGCTGGGGCTGATGTGGAACTTTTTGCGGATGGCACGCTACAGGTACGAACTTCATCCGCTGAGCTCGGACAGGGTTTGTGTACTGTTCTACGGTTAATCGTCGCTGAAGAAATGGATGTCGCGGCTGAAAAAGTGGACGTACTTCTGTCGGATACCGACCTGACACCAGATGGCGGACCGACGACCGCTTCTCGCCAAACTTTCGTATCTGGAAATGCCGGGCTGCAAGCTGCTCGTGAATTCAAGCAAGCGATCCGGTCGGTCCTGGCAGAAAAATATGACTGTGAGCCAGAAGCAATCCAGATCCGCGGGGGTGTGGCATTGGTAGCAGGTCAGGAATTAACACTGACTGCGATTTACCAGGTATTCAAGGAAATGCGGCGTGAACCCCGGGTTCGCACTCTTTACCATGCACCAGACACGAAGCCTCTTGGTCAGGGGGGAGACATGCACTTTGCCTTTTCATTTGCAGCACAGGCAGCGGAAGTGGAAGTGGATACCCGGACTGGCGAGGTGAAAGTGCTTGAGATCATTGCCGCTACGGATGTTGGAGCAGCTATCAACCCGCTTGGGTTAGCCGTTCAAGTGGAAGGTGGTGCGATCATGGGTCTGGGGAATGCCTTAACTGAAGCTTTCATTACTCGGGAGGGGAAGGTGATTACAGACCGGATGGCACGTTATCGTATTCCATCGATCGCCCATGCTCCTGAGGTCACCTCATTTATAGTGGAACATCCAGTAGCGTCTGGTCCATATGGTGCAAAAGGCGTGGGTGAGATCGTTAGCATTCCGACTACTCCTGCTATTACCAACGCCATTTACAATGCCACTGGATACCGGGTGGATCACCTGCCGGTGGACCAGGAACTGGTGGCAAGGCACATCCATTCATCCAAGTTTTCTCAATCTGCAGAGCAGTAGGAGACGCGATGTTAATCAAGAATGCGAATGTAATCACCTGGGGAAAAGAGAATTACATACATGAAGGGTATGGCCTGTTGATCCGTGGTGACCGGATTGCAGCGTTAGGCCCGACACGACAGTTGGAGAAGGAGTACCCGCAGGAAGAACAGATGGATGCGGGTAGGCAGTACGTGATGCCCGGAAATATCTGTGCCCACACACATTTTTACGGTGCTTATGCGCGTGGGATGGCTATTCCAGGATCGGCTGCGAAAGACTTTCCGGAGATACTGGAAAAACTTTGGTGGCCATTAGATAAATCATTAACACTGGAAGATGTCTACAACTCTACTCAGGTTGGTCTCATCGATGCGATCCGCCATGGAACCACCACGTTGATTGATCACCATGCATCCCCTCACGCGATTGAGGGATCCCTGGATGCGGTAGCCAGAGCGGCTACAGAACTGGGAGTGCGGGTTTCCTGCTGTTACGAAGTGACAGACCGGGATGGGCAAGATCTCTCAAGAGCCGGGATCGCTGAAAATGAGCGCTTCATTGAACGTCTGAAGACCATTCCGAATACTCTCCTGGGTGCGTCATTTGGCATTCATGCCAGTCTGACGGTATCAGATGCCACATTGGAAGCTTGCCGTAGATCAGCACCCGATGAGGTTGGTTTTCACATCCATGTGGCGGAACATGAAGTGGATGAATATGATAGTACGGCCAAGAGTGGAACGCGGGTTGTGGACCGACTGGAGAAATTTGGAATTCTGGGACCAAAGAGTATTGCCGTTCACTGCGTTCATATCGATGCCAGAGAGGTAGAGATTTTAGCCAGAACCAATACCTGGGTCAGTCACCAGCCACGTAGTAATATGAACAACGGCGTTGGTCTTGGGAATGTAGAAGCACTCATGCGTGCCGGCGTAAAGGTCTGTCTGGGAAACGATGGTTTTTCCAACCAAATGTGGGATGAATGGAAAACAGCTTATCTGGCTCACAAACTCTGGAATCGCGACCCGCGACGCATGGGGGGATATGATGTAGTAAAAATGGCAGTGGAGAATAATGCAAAACTGGCGCAGATATTCTTCCCTGCTGCTCCACTCGGTGTAATCGAGCCGGGAGCGTATGCTGATCTGATGTTTGTGGATTACCATCCATATACAGAATTAACAGCAGGCAACCTTCCCTGGCACATGATCTTTGGGTTCAGTAATAGCGATATTACTACGACCATCGCTGCGGGTAAAGTATTAATGAAGGACCGCAAGGTATTAGGTGTAAATGAAGAGGAAATTGCAGCCAGAGGACGGGAATTATCTATAAAAACCTGGGAAAGATACCAGAAGAAATTTCAGTAGTTTGTGAGGATCATATGACTGATGAGTTGGTAAGGATTAAAACAATCGCAATAGCTGGGGGCACCGGGAAAGAAGGTAAAGGGTTGGCCTTCCGATGGGCGAAAGCCGGGTACCGGGTAATCATTGGTTCCCGTGCGCAGGAGAAAGCGCAAATTGCGGCAAATGATTTAAATCAGTTACTGGGTGGTTCAGCCACGGTAAGTGGATTAACCAACCAACAGGCAGCTGCAGAAGCAGACCTGGTCGTCCTGACAGTCCCTTTTGAAGCGCACATTCCAACCCTTGAAGGCTTACGGGACTATCTGAAAGGTAAGATTCTGGTGGATGTCTCGGTACCTCTTGTGCCACCGAAGGTTACAAAAGTTCAGATGCCGCCGGCCGGTTCAGCAGCGTTGGAAGCGAGGCAGATCTTGGGAGAAGAACAACGGATCGTATCTGCCTTCCAGAATATCTCCTACGAGCATTTGTTGCATGATGAGGAGATCAGCTGTGACGTGCTAGTCACCGGTTCAGACAAGGAAGCCCGTACGATCGTATTAGGTTTAGTCAAAGATGCAGGCATGGTGGGTTGGGATGCCGGAGTGATTGAGAACTCAGTCGTGCTGGAGGGTATGACTTCCATCCTGATTGGGATCAATAAACAATTTGGTGTGCAATCAGCTGGCATACAGGTCACAGGCGTTCCCCGTCCTTAGGATAGTATGACTCTTACGTTAACCCCCTTAGAGGGATTTCCAATGGTGAAGCCGGGTGATTCACTCTCAGACCTTGTTCTGCGGGCGCTGCCGGCCAATCATATCACTCTTCAAAATGGGGATGTTCTGGTACTTGCGCAAAAAGTCGTATCAAAAAGTGAAGGACGGCTGGTCAATTTGGCGCATATCACTCCCAGCCAAAGAGCAAAGGATCTGGCTGTTGTGAGCGGTAAAGATGCCCGTTTTATCGAATTGGTACTGCAGGAGAGTCGTGAAGTTTTACGGGTGAGACCTGGTACGATCATTGTCGAGCACCACAACGGGTTTGTCTGCGCGAATGCTGGTATAGATCACTCGAATGTACGTGGAGAGCATGGCCAACCGGAAGATTGGGTATTATTACTCCCGGAAGATGGCAATATCTCCGCTTGTCACATCCGCAATGAATTAGAGCTGGCATCCAATACCCGGTTGGGTGTACTCGTGATCGATTCTCATGGCCGGGCTTGGCGTAATGGAACTGTAGGAATCAGTATTGGAATGAGCGGAATGCCTGGCCTGGTGGACCTGAGAGGTAGACCCGATTTGTTCGGGTTTCATCTGCAGGTTACCCAGGTTGGCGCTGCGGATGAGCTCGCGGCAGCGGCATCCCTTGTTATGGGGCAGGCAAGTGAAGGCTTACCTGTGGTTCATGTCCGTGGTTTTCCGTATCCGCTACGCGAAGGAGAACTTTCTGAGTTGATCCGGGCGCGGGATTTGGATATGTTCAGATGAAAATCGTCGCGCTTGCAGGTGGAGTAGGTGGGGCAAAACTTGCCCAGGGTTTAGCCCTTGCCCTCGCGCCCGAGGATCTCACGGTGATCGTCAATACAGGAGATGATTTCGAATTATTCGGTTTAAGGATATCCCCTGATCTGGATACAGTATGTTACACCCTTGCCGGTTTAGCCAACAAGCATACCGGGTGGGGATTAAAAGACGAAACATGGCAAGTTTTGACCCATTTAAAGGAACTAGGTGCACCCGATTGGTTTAAACTGGGTGACAGAGATCTGGCAACGCACCTGCAAAGGACAAGGTTGATCCGCGAAGGAATGCGATTAAGTCAGGTGACAAAAAACCTTTGTGAGCGTTGGGGTGTAATACAACCCGTACTCCCTATGACGGATTCAGAGGTCGCAACTAAATTGGTTACAGCCGATGGAACCTGGTTGGATTTTCAAGAATACTTCGTGAAACAGGCATGCTCACCACAGATTGTAGATATTCGCTTCAAAGGAGTCTCTTCAGCAATGCCAGCCCATGGAGTACTGGATGCACTGGAGCAAGCAGATGCAGTGATTATCTGTCCATCCAATCCATACTTGAGCATATTACCGATTCTTTCGATCCCGGGTATGGATGCCGGCTTGATCCAAAAAAATATAATTGCGGTCAGTCCGATCATCAGCGGGCAGGCAGTGAAAGGTCCTCTGGCAAAAATGATTCATGACCTGACCGGACAGCCAGCTGATGCGACTTTTGCAGCAGCATTTTACCGTGAACGGTTCGATCTGGCGGGTTATGTGATGGATGATCAGGATCGCTCTCTGGTGAACTCAGTCAGGGCATGGGGTATAATTTGCGAAACTTGTGACACCATGATGCCTGGAGAAGTAGATCGTTTGCGTGTAGCCAGGAAAGCACTTTCACTGGTGGAATCTTGCTCAACCAGGACTGAAAACTTGTGAAATTATGGGCGATTGTTCCAGTAAAACCACTGCATCGCGGTAAATCCCGCTTAGCTGGCGTTTTAAGCGAAGCAGACCGGTATGCTTTGAATATCTCTCTTCTGGTGCGTACTCTGGAGGTTCTCAAAGCTAGCCGTTCTATCTACCAGGTGGCTCTAGTCAGCCGAGATCCGGCTGCGCTGGCCATTGGGGACGATTGTGATGTTGAGGTGCTGCGGGAGGAAGGAGATCCCGGGCTTAACCCGGCATTACAATCGGCCGCTCGGCAAATTAGTTCTGTTCATCCGGATGGGCTGCTTATTTTACCGGCAGACTTACCACTGATTCAACCGGCAGATATTGATGCCCTGGCAGATCTTGCAGCCACACCACCGGTGGTTGTGATTGCCCCTGATCGGCATGGCTCGGGGACTAACGCCTTATTGCTGAAACCGGCAGATCAGATCGAGTTTACTTTCGGTCTTGGCTCTTTTTCCAGGCATTGCCAGGCGGTTCGTTCCTTAGGGGTAGACCTTAGGATAGCGGATCAGCCGGCAGTTGGATTGGACTTGGATATGCCGGAAGATTTGGAATTACTCCGGGAAATGGAATTTCATCTTCCCGGTACACACTTACCAGCAGTTTTATCAATCCCATGGAGGAACTTATGAAACAGAGAATGGCGCTTTATTTGCAAGATTCACACGACCTGCGTGATGGCCTGGATTATGTCCGTTATGCCGAGCAAAAAGGATTTGAAGCAGTGTGGCAGGCGGAAAGCCGATTAGTTCGGGATGCAATCGTGCCGATGGCCGCCTATGCAGCCGTGACGGATAAATTGAAGGTCGGCTCAGGTGTCATCAACAACTGGACACGCAATATAGGTCTGCTGGCGGCCACTTTCCTGACACTGGATGATCTGGCTCCCAACCGTATCATCTGTGGTATCGGTGCCTGGTGGGATCCGCTAGCAAAAAATGTGGGCATCAACCGCTCCCGACCATTGCTGGCCATGAAAGAAACGGTTCTCACCATGAAACGGCTCTTAAACATGGAACGTGTAACTTTCCATGGCGAATTTGTTCATGTGGATGGGATCGAACTGGATGTGGTTCATGGTCGGCGGGAACCGCGCAATGTACCGGTAATGATTGGCGCAACTGGCGATCAGATGATGGAAATGACCGGAGAGATTGCTGATGGCGCAGTTTTAAATTACTGTGTTGAACCAACCTACAATCATAAAGCCCTGGATCTACTCTCTGCGGGAGCCAGGAAGAGTGGGCGTACCATCGATATGATCGACCGCCCGCAGCTGGTGGTCTGCTCTGTAGATAAAGACCATGACCGGGCTATCGATACGACACGCGAGCTGCTTACCCAGTATCTTGCTCAGCAACCGCATATCGCCAAGGCCTCCGGGGTATCCATGGATGTTGTGGCTGAGATTCAATCTATCTTAGGCTGGCCAGCGACACACGAACAGATCGTGAAGGCCAAACACCTGGTGCCGGAAGAGCTGATATTACGCATCACTGCATCTGGTACTCCGGATGAAGCCCGCGCCAAGGTAAATGAGTATGTCAAGAATGGTTGTACCTGCCCAATCCTTTACCCTGTAGGTGGGGATGTGAAACTGCTCATTGATACCTTCGCACAGGATTAAGATGAAGCCAGGAAAACAGGCAACATCCGCAAACTGTTTTGTTTGTGGTGTGCAAAATCCTTCGGGTCTGCACATGCATTTTTACAATATCGGTCCTGGCGAGGTCGAAGCGGATTACACTGTTTCAGAAACATATAATGGTTACCCTGGGATTGTCCATGGTGGCATCATTGCATCCATGCTGGATGAAACAATGGGTAGAGTGTTTATGGAAGGAGATCCGACCCGTTTCATGGTGACCGCTGAATTAAAGATACGCTACCGCCTGCCGGTACCCGTGAATACACCTTTACGGATCGCAGGTCACCGGGTCAAGGACAGCGGCAGGGTCGGTCAGGCTACGGGTGAGATTCTGGACCGGGATGGGCAAGTTCTCGTTACCGGAGAGATCATCGTTGTAGATAAACCTGGTCTCAAGCTGACTGAAGAAGAGTTGACTGAAATGGGTTGGAAGGTATACCCGGAAGAGGATTGGACGGTATGATCACTGAATACCATCGCCCCGCCACACTGGAAGCAGCTATGGATTTAATGAAAGGCTTTCAAGGTAGATTGGTTCCATTAGCCGGCGGAACTATACTGAAACGCAATGAAAAAACCTCATTTGCTGTTATGGATCTGCAGGATCTACCGATCCGTGCAATCGAAAAGCATGGTAGTGAATTGCGTATAGGTGCTGGTGTGACATTGCAGCAGATAGTAGATGACCAGGTCATCCCGACGATATTGCGAAGAGCTTGCCAGGAAGAAGCCAGTTACAACCTGCGCCAGATGGGAACGATTGGTGGTTGTGTGGCAGGGGCTGGCGGGCGTTCCACCCTGTTAGGTTTACTGCTGGCAATGAATGCCCATCTGGAACTATTACCTGGAAATGAGAAGATCAGCTTGGGTAATGTTACCCCGTTGCGGGCAGATAAACTGGCTGGAAAACTGATCACAGCTGTGATAGTTGACCTGACATGCAAAGCTGCATATCAGCGCATCAGCAAGACACCGACGGATCAACCTCTGATTGGTATCGCGGTAGCTCGCTGGTCCTCAGGGCGCACACGAGCCGGGGTCTTCGGCTTTGGGGATGTCCCTGTCCTGGCAATGGATGGCCCTACGCAGGAAGGTCTGGTTGGTGCAGTTCAGAATACATGCGCTTCGGCTGCAGATATGCACGCGGATGCAGACTATCGCATAGCAATGGCGAGTATTCTCTCTCGGCGCTGTATAGAGGTCATCGGGGAGGAAGCATGAATATTGAATTAAAAATCAATTCCGATGTTCTTCAAATTGAAGTTCAACCAGGCGAAAGCCTGTCATCGGTTTTGCGCCGCAATGGTTATTTTGGAGTCAAACATGGTTGTGAAGATGGTCAGTGCGGTGCTTGCGCTATCCTGCTGGATGGCAGACCAGTGAACTCATGCCTGGTGCTGGCTGCTCAAGCGGAAGGACATGCCATCCGGACGATCGAAGGACTTGGCAGTCATCCAGACCAAGGGTGGAAAAAAACCGATGGATTATCGCCCGTTCAAAAAGCATTTGTGGAAACCGGAGCCATTCAGTGCGGTTATTGCACACCTGCTCAGGTGTTGGCTGCAACGTCTTTGCTTGAAAGGAACATCCATCCAACTGAAGATGCGGTTCGTGATGCACTTTCGGGTGTTTTATGCCGTTGTACCGGGTATGTGAAACCGGTTCAGGCTGTTCTAAGGGCCGCGCAATACTTACGCGGTGAGCCTGTGGATGAAATCATTCCGCAGGTCGTAACCACTCCTCAGACCAAAGAATTCACATCAGTGGGAAAATCTGAGATAAAACTGGATGCGGTCAAGCTGGTGCAGGGTAAACCTGCATTTACCGGTGATATTGAACTCCGTGGGATGCTGTTTGCTAAAGTACTTCACAGCCCAGTTGCTCATGCCAGAATTAAAAAGATCGAGACCTCAGTAGCCAGAACTTTACCAGGTGTAGCGGCTGTATTAACATGGAAAGACCTACCCAGAGTAGTATATTCCACTGCCGGTCAGTCCGATCCCATTCCCGGACCTTTGGATGCCTTCTCACTGGACAACAAAGTAAGGTTTGTGGGTGATCGGGTGGCGTTTGTTGCCGCGGAAAGTATGGAGATTGCTGAAGCTGCCTTGAAGTTGATTCAGGTGGAGTACGAAGAATTACCTGTTCTTCTGGATCCAACCACCTCCATGCAGAAAAATGCTGTTATTCTTCATGATGAACCAGAATATGTCAATTTTGCCGGCTCTGACCCAATGAAGAACCTGGCTGCTGAAATACGCATCGATATTGGTGATGTTGAAAAGGGTTTTACAGAGGCAGATTTCGTCGTTGAAGATGAATATACCGTTCCAAAAGTGCAGCAGGCTCACATTGAACCGCATGTAACAGTCTCCTACTGGGATGAAGATGATCGTCTGGTATTACGGACCTCCACTCAGGTACCTTTCCATATCCGCCGTGTACTTGCCCCTGTCCTTGGGTTGCCTGTCAAGCGCATCCGCGTGATTAAACCCCGGATCGGGGGTGGTTTTGGTGGTAAGCAGGAGATCTTGATAGAGGATGTGGCAGCACACCTGACCATCGCTACCGGTCGCCCGGTTTACTATGAATACACCCGTGAAGAAGAATTTACGGCAGCTCGTTCTCGTCACCCAATGCGCGTTCGCATGAAAACTGGCGTAAAAAAGGATGGGACCATCACAGCCAATGCCATGTATGCACTATCGGATACCGGCGCTTACGGCTGCCATGCTCTCACCGTGACAGGAAACACCGGTCACAAGGCGATGGCTTTATATGTCGGCGATGGCAAGTACAGGCAGGATCCCAATATCCGGTTCTATGCGGATGTAGTTTATACAAATACACCACCGGCAGGCGCTTACCGGGGATATGGCGTTCCACAGGGTTACTGGCCTGTAGAAAGACACATGGAAAAAATCGCCCGCATGCTGGGGATGGATTCTATCGAATTCCGGCTGAAAAATACCCTACGTTCCGGCGAGCTGCACCCATTCAGTAAGTCCTGGTCTGAAGGGCGTGAACCGCGTCCCGAAATTATCCAAACAGTCGGTTTAGCGGATTGTATCCGTCAGGGAAAGGCTGTCATCGGTTGGGAATCGAAATATAGAAACCCCGACTGGCATCAGGTGGCTGGTAAACCCTACCTCCGGCGCGGCATTGGTATTGCGACTGTCATGCAGGGGACTGCCATCCCATATCTGGATATGGGCGGTGCATCCTTAAAAATGAATGATGACGGATCATTTAATCTGCTCATTGGTGCAACGGATCTCGGAACTGGGTCTGATACGATTCTCGGCCAGATGGCTGCCGAAGTTCTCGGTATTTCGGTGGATGACCTGATAGTGTACTCATCCGATACCGATTTCACCCCGTTTGATAAAGGCGCTTATGCGTCGAGTACGACCTACATTTCAGGGACTGCAGCTGTGCATGCGGCCCAAAAGGTTGCGGAACGCATTCGCCTGCGCGCAGTGGATATGTTCAGGGAACGCGGTACCACAACTCTTTCCCCTGATGACATCCGATTGGCCGAAGCTTGCGCGATTTCCCCGGCAGGAGAAAGGATCTCTTTCTCTGAGATCGCCCATAATGCCTTGCACCATAATAATCAAGAACAGATCATGGCAGTGGCATCTTATTATTCGCCCGTTTCACCCCCTCCTTTTGCGGCACAATTCGCAGAGGTGTTGGTGGATACTGAGACGGGTAGCGTGAAAGTGGAACGGCTGGTGATGGCAGTGGATTCTGGAGTCATCATTAACCCCGTCACTGCATCCGGACAAATCGAAGGTGGTATGGCACAGGCACTGGGTTATGCAGTGAACGAGGAAATGACGTATACTGCAAAAGGTGAGTCATTACATAAAAACTTTACAGACTATCACCTCTTCAGAGCCGATGAAATGCCGCAGCTGGAAACCTTGTTCATTGAAACATTTGAGCCTTCACATCCATTCGGCGCGAAAGCTGTCGCAGAAATACCTCTGGATGGGGTCGCACCGGCAGTAGGCAATGCAATTCTGGATGCTTGCAGCGCTGAGCTGTCTGTGATCCCTGCAACACCCGTCAGGGTATGGAAGTCATTACAAGGAAAAGAGAAGACATAGACACAATGAAAACCAACCAGGTCTTTGTCATCGGGCATGTAAACCCGGATACAGATTCCATTGCATCGGCAATTGGTTACACCTGGCTTCTCCGTGAGAGAGATGGATTAAATGCGATTGCATGCCGTGCCGGGGCGGTAAATCCACAGACCTCATGGGTGTTGAAGCGGCTAGAATTGGAAACTCCGCAGCTGCTCACAGACGCCTCCCCCAGGTTCGCATCGGTCATGCGACGTCTGGATACTGTCTCCCCGGAACAGCCCCTGGCAGACGCCTGGGCGATCGCCAGCCGAACTGGTGGTGTAACGCCTGTAATCAATCTGGATGATACAGTCTTCGGTTTAATTACCCCACGGTCCTTGTTTGAATTCTTGCTACGGGAGTTAAAACCCACCCAAAGCCGGCGTGATCTCAAGATCAGTGACTTGATGAGCATTAAATGTTCCGAGGTTGCAGATGAACATGTAACCAGTTTTCAGGCGAACAGCCGAATCCGGGATAACCTCAATCGCATTCTACGAGAAGAACGCGATGAATTCCTTGCAGTTGATGATAATAAAAAATATGCTGGTTTATGCTGGCAGCGTGATTTGCTCAACCCACCCCGCATCAAGATCGTGCTGGTGGATCATAATGAAGCGCATCAGGCACTAGGAGCACTAGATGAAGCTGAGTTGATCGAAATACTGGATCATCACCGTCTGGGGAATCCATCGACCCATACCCCCATCCGGTTTAGCGTGGATGTCGTCGGCAGCACCAGTACACTGGTTAGTGAGCGGGTGGAAGAATCTGGTTTGAGCCTGCCGTGGAAAGTAGCAGGGGTTCTGCTGGCAGGTTTGCTCTCTGATACATTGATTCTCACCTCTCCTACCACGACTGCGCGCGACAAACGCGCTGCGGAACGACTGGCGAGATGGGCTTTTTCCGGAAGCAGTGTCTTGAAAGATGAAACCATTCAAACCTATGGAAAGCAGATCCTTACGGCAGGCGCCGGCCTCACCTCGCGAACCCCGGAGGAAATCGTCAGCAATGATATGAAGATCTACCAGGGCGGGGGCAAGCAGTTTGCTGTAGCGCAAGCTGAAGTGGATGATTTATTACAGGTGAATGATCACCTTTCGGATTTGAACAATGCCTTGAATGACCTGAAGAATAAACGCGGGTTGGATTTTGCCATGCTGATGGTGACAGATGTAGTGCGCGGCAGCAGCCGATTATTGCTGACCTCTGCCCCTCCCGCCCTGGATGGTTTACCCTATCCGCCCCAGTTGGATGGTACCCGTCTGGCTGAAGGCATGGTATCCCGAAAAAAGCAGCTGCTGCCAGTCGTTCTAGGCTTGCTGGAGGATTAAGTGAATATTTATCAGGCTATCCTGGATATGCAAAGCCGTGGCGAATCAGGAGCGTTATGTACGATCATCGCAAGCCATGGTTCTGTACCACGCCACACAGGCAGTAAAATGCTCGTGTACGAGAGCGGGCAGATCACCGGGTCGGTCGGTGGCGGGGAGATCGAAAGCCGGGTCATCGAAGAAGCATTTGAATCAATGCTAGATGGAAAGGTTAGGAAACTGACGTACAACATGGTGGATCCCAACCGGGGAGACCCTGGTGTATGTGGTGGGCAGGCGGAGGTTATGGTGGAACCGATACTGGCGCAACCAACGATCATTGTTATTGGAGGTGGGCATGTTGGAAAAACGGTCACCCATTTAGCTAAATGGCTTGGGTTTCGCGTAGTTCTTTCAGATGACCGTGCGGAATTCTGTAATTCTCAAGCAGTACCTGAGGCAGATGCATATCTGAATTGTCCGATGGCGGAAATCCCAACAAAGACCCGTATCACTTCCCAAACAATGATCATCCTGACAACCAGGGGTGTCTCGGTGGATACTCCAGGATTACCGGCATTACTTGACACTGATGCATCGTATATTGGCATCATCGGTTCAAAGAAGCGTTGGCTAGCCACCCGGAAAAATCTGCTGGATAACGGCATTCAGGTTGAAAAGGTTAATAAGGTAATCAGCCCAATCGGGCTGGAACTGAAAGCTGAAACACCCGAAGAGATCGCAGTCAGCATCCTTGCCGAGGTACTCATGCTTCGCAACCAGGCGAGTGGAACACGCATGACAATGAAAATGGAATAATCCATGGGAGGTAGCATGTGGCAAAATTATCACATCCCGGCTTCGCTGGATGAAGCGCTCAACACGCTCTCTGGCAATACCGGTAATATACGCGTGATCTCAGGAGGTACTGATCTGTTGCTTGAGATGGAACGGGGACAGAAGAAGCATATTGATACTTTGATCGATATTAGCCGATTGCAAGAGTTGCAGCAGATCAGCCGTGAAGGGGATGATATTGTGATCGGTGGTGGAGTGACTCATAATCAACTAGCAGCTAGCAGAATAATTCAGCTATATGCATTACCTCTGGCGCTAGCCGCTTGGAATGTTGGCTCACCTCAGATAAGGAATCGGGGAACAGTCGCAGGAAACCTGGTGACAGGTTCTCCAGCCAATGACACAATCACACCGTTGTTTGCCCTGAATGCTACTCTGGTTTGTTCCTCATCCCGGGGTATACGAAGAATCCCGATCGCTGAATTTTATACCGGGGTGCGTAAAACGGTACTGGCACCGGATGAAATTTTGACATCTATCCGGCTAAAGGCAATGAGCGAGGATCAGAAAGGCACTTTTATCAAATTTGCCTTAAGACGGGCGCAGGCAATTTCTGTTCTGAACGTTGCTGTCATTCTAACGATTACCGACGATACCATTGATAAAGCTGTGGTAACCCTGGGGGCTGTTGCACCCACCATCATCCATGCTGAATCTGCTGAGCGCTGGCTTATGGGAAAGAAATTAACTGAACCGATGACAGATCTGGCGGAAATAACCTCACAGGATGCGCGTCCGATCGGTGATATTCGTGGGTCAGCTGCCTTTCGAGCAAAAGTAACGGGAGTGATTTGCCGCCGTGCGGTTGAGGCCATTCGCGATGGACTGGAACGAATGCAGCTACCAGAATCTCCGGTGACTCTCGCGGGAAAACAAGAATCTTCAACTAGCGGTGAAAAGATTACGGGAAAAGTTGGGCAGAAGATCACTGCCATCGTGAATGGGAAGCAAATGGTTTTTCCGAATAATGCTCACCACTCATTACATCAGATGCTGCGGGATAATGCCTTATTAACAGGAGTCAAAGAAGGATGTGGCGAAGGTGAGTGCGGAGCCTGTACAATCCATCTTGATGGAGCAGCTGTGATGAGCTGCCTGGTTCCACCTGAGCGGGCAATGGGAGCGGAGATCGTCACGATCGAGGGGATAACCCGCGGTGAGGAATTACATCCGCTGCAACAGGCGTTCATTGATGAAGGTGCTGTTCAGTGCGGTTACTGCACACCCGGGTTCATCATGTCTGCTGTGAAGCTGCTGGAAGAGAAGGAACGTCCTGATCGGGAAACCATTCGTCAGGCAATCACCGGGAATCTTTGCCGTTGCACAGGGTATTATAAAATTATCACCGCCATCGAAAAAGCGGGTGAAGTAACGATTGCATAATCCACCGACCTGACTGGCAGGGATTTTGCCGGCAGGTGGGTGCATTGGAGGTTGAATGGGTGTAATTGGCAAGTCAGTAACCAGGATTGATGCGCGGGATAAAGTGACAGGGAAAGCTCAGTACCCGGGCGATATATATTTAGATGGTCAGCTCTTCATGAAGATCCTATTTTCATCCCGGGCGCATGCGATCATCCGCAGTATTGATACATCCAGAGCGGAAAATTATCCAGGTGTCCTTGCAGTATTCACTGCGAAGGATGTCCCTAACAATGTTTATGGGTTGATATCACCCGATCAACCGGTTTTGTGTGGTCCCGGATCCAACCAACCATACGCAGATCGGGTACGTTTCATAGGTGACCAGGTGGCATTAGTGGTGGCTGAAACCGAAGCAATCGCAAAGGCGGCCAGCCTGTTGATTGATATCCAATATGACGATTTACCGGTTATTACTGATCCGGTGGTTGCGATGGAAGGGAAAGTATTGCTTCACCCTGACAGAGGATCCAATGTCTTTGGGCATTATCGCATCCGCAAGGGGGATGTGGAAGAAGCATTCAAGACAGCGGATGTGATCGTTGAAAGCACATACCAAACTCCAGTTCAAGAACACGCTTTCTTGCAGCCCGAAGCAGGCATATCGTATATTGATGAAGCCGGACGGGTAACGGTTGTTGTAGGCGGTCAATGGACACACGAAGATCAGGAACAGATAGCCCACTCCCTCAATCTGCCGCTCGATCAAGTGCGAGTGATCTACCCTGCCATTGGTGGAGCTTTTGGGGGTCGTGAAGATATGTCTGTACAGATCGTATTAGGCCTGGCGGCCTGGCGTTTACAGCAACGTGGTATTCTCAGACCGATTAAAATTATCTGGAGTCGAGAAGAATCGATGGTTGGCCACCATAAAAGGCACCCCTATTTACTCAAAGCCAGATGGGGAGCAACCAAAGAAGGTCAACTTGTCGCCGCGGATATCGAGATCATAACAGACGGTGGTGCATATATCTATACTTCCACTAAAGTGATGGGGAATGCCACATTAATGTGCACCGGTCCATATGACATACCCAATGTAAAAGTTGATTCTTACGCTGTATACACCAACAACCTGCCGAATGGGGCTTTCAGGGGCTTCGGAGGACCGCAAGGAGCGTTTGAAGCAGAATCTCAAATGAATAAATTGGCTGAAAAATTGGGGATGGATCCAGTGGAATTACGGATGCGGAACCTTTTTCATGACGGAACCATTACTTCCGTAGGGACGGCGCTTCCATTGGGTGTCACGATGGATAAAGTACTGGATCGGTGTGCCAGCGATAATGGCTGGCAGAGATCGGCGGGGGGGTGGCAGCGGGCAGCAGGGATGAAGTTACCTGCCAAAGGACCAGTCAAGAGGGGAATGGGTATTGCCATTAGTTATAAAAATGTCGGTTTCTCATTCGGCGCACCGGAACAATGCACCGCAACGATAGAGATCAAAGGTAAAGGGGAGATCGATGAGGTGATCCTTCACCATGCCGGTGCTGAAGTCGGGCAGGGTTCGCACACGGTCTTTAAGCAAATGACAGCGGATGCCTGCGGAGTACCTTTTGAAAGGGTCAGCCTGGATATGTCTGATACGGCGACCTCCGGGTCTTCTGGCAGTGTTTCCGCTTCACGAATGACCTTCATGGCAGGAAATGCCATCCGTGGTGCAGCAGAATTGGCACTGCAAAAATGGAAGAGCGAAGAAAGGCCGGCGAAAGCGACATTTGTGTATCGTCCGCCAAAGACAACTCCTTACGATCCTGAAACAGGAAAATGCGAACCCAACTATGCCTACGGGTACACTGCTGAACTGGTGGAAGCAGGTGTGGATACTGAAACCGGTATTGTGACAGTTGAACGGGTGGTGTGCGTGGATGATGTCGGTCATGCAATTAACCCGGCACTGGTTCAGGGACAGGTAGAAGGTGCCATTGTTCAAGCTTGTGGTTACGGTGTGATGGAGAGCTTCATCCAGAAAGATGGAAAAGTACTGACTCCAACGCTTTCAACATACCTGATTCCGACTGTACTGGATATCCCAGAAGTTGTAGAGTCAGTGATTTTAGAATATCCAGATCCGCGCGGGCCATGGGGGGCTCGCGGTGTCGGTGAGATGCCTTATCTTCCCTTTGTGCCCGCACTCACTGCGGCGGTTCATTCCGCCACTGGAGTCTGGTTCAATGAGTTTCCACTGACACCCCAGCGGGTGTTGGAAGGGCTCGGCAATCTATAGAAACACACCTACCGCCTTTTGTTTTGATCCGCGGTGGAGGGGACTTGGCAAGCGGAGTGGCGTACAGGTTGATGCGCTGTGGTATTGCCTGCCTGATTACTGAATTACCTGAACCATTAAGCGTAAGACGTCTGGTCAGTTTCTCCACAGCTATCCAAACTGGCAGCATCCTGGTGGAAGGCTTGACAGGCACGCGGGTGAAAGTGATTGAGGAGATTCCCAGGATCATGGAGCGCGGGGATATCCCGGTGATCGCAGATCCGAACTTGGAGAATACCAATCATTTACGCCCGACCGTGTTAATCGATGCCCGCCTGCGCAAACGCTACATCCATGATGCAGCCGTAAAGAATCAGGATATTATCGGGTTGGGTCCCGGTTTCATCGCTGGTGTAAATTGCCTGTCCGTTATTGAAACAAATCGCGGGCCAAACCTGGGACGCGTGATTTTGCATGGCAGCACAGAACCAGATACCGGCCGTCCAGAACAGGTGCAGGAACATTCCGAGACGAGGGTATTACGCGCACCCTCAGAAGGTCGCCTGCAAAACTGGTTTGCCATCCAGGACCTGGTGAGAGCTGGAGATATCATTACCACGATAGATGGGTATGATATCCGGGCTGCATTTGATGGTGTTATTCGTGGCCTGTTACAGGATGGAGTGCTCGTAAAAACAGGAATGAAAATTGGCGATATTGATCCGCGTGGAAAGGCAGAGCTGGCTATTCGAATCTCGGACAAAGCCCTGGCTGTTGGAGGTGGTGTACTGGAAGCGGTTTTGATGGATTCGGAAAGGCGGAAACACCTTCTGGGTTGAGGATGAAACTGCACGAGTTGCTGAGAATCGATGAACCTTGCCAGGTGGCAGTCTGCGGAGCCGGGGGGAAAACATCCACGCTCTGGCGTCTTGCCGAAAGCCTCTCGGGTCGGGTGATCATTACGACCACCACGCATCTGTCTGTGGATCAGGTTTCTCAGGCTGATAAACAAATACGCCTCTTATCAGACGAACCATTAACACAGATCGACTGGCAATCTTTACCGCGGGTGGTTAGCATTACAGGGGAATGCGCAGAGGATAACCGGTTGACCGGATTATCCCGCTACCAGATCCGTGAATTATTATCTATAGCGAAAAAATGGGGCATTTCAGTCCTGGTGGAAGCGGATGGGGCAAGAGGTCTTCCACTCAAAGCCCCGGCATCACACGAGCCGGTTATTCCTGAGGAAATTGACATAGTTATTGTAGTAATTGGGTTATCAGCAGTCGGTAAACCACTGAACGATGCAACAGTTTTTCGGGCTGCACAGTTCAGCCATTTGACTGGTGTGGATATGGAAAGAAGCATCTCACCGGAAGAAGTAGCCGCGCTTGCCAATCATCCAGATGGCGGCTTGAAAGGTATACCGGCTCTGGCCAGACGCTTGCTAGTTTTAAATCAGATGGATGTAATGCAAGACCCGGGTCTGGCAATGCGCATAGCTAATTTATGCAAAAAATCCTATGAATGCATCATTATTGGATCTATGGGGAGCGCACAAAGCCAATTCAAAGTGGCTGCCCGGGTGGAACGGGTAGCCTGCATTATACTGACAGCCGGTGGATCCACTCGTTTGAATGGCATTCCAAAAGGGGCAGTAGTATTTAATGGAACGCCGCTAGTGTTCCAGGCAGTAAGAACAGCCGAACACGCGGGATTGGATGCCGTAATCGTAGTTAGCGGTTACCGCTCTGCCGAGGTAGAAAGATCTCTAGGGAGGAATCACACTTATCGGGTCATATATAATCCTGATTGGCAGGAAGGACAGGCAACTTCAATTCGCGTCGGGCTGCAGTATTTACAAAAAATTGCAACTGTTGATTTCAATGCTGTCATCTTTATGTTGGTGGACCAGCCATTTATTACCCCGGAGCTATTGCAAAAGCTTGTGGAAGTGCACCAGACTCAGTTTTCACCCATTGTCGCCCCTCTGGTGAATGGGACCCGAGCTAATCCGGTACTGTTTGATCGGGTGACTTTCGGCAAGTTGTTACAATTGCAGGGCGATACAGGGGGACGGGCGATCATGGGTTATTTTCCTCACGCCTGGGTACCCTGGACAGATGAGAAAGTATTGCTGGATATTGATACTGAACAAGATCTGGAGAGGTGTATCCGTGAGCTCAGATAAGAAACCAGTCAGCGCCATCGTTCTGGCTGCAGGTCTCTCAAGCCGAATGGGTGTACAAAAGTTGTTGCTACCCTGGCAGGGCACTACGGTCATCGGCAGAATAGTGGATACTGTACTTTCAGCAGGCATAGAGGATGTTGTTGTGGTGACTGGTCGAGATGCTGACCGGGTGCGAAATGAATTACAGGGGCAACACGTGACGATCACCTTCAACCCGTTATTTGCGAATGGGAATATGGTGGATTCAATTAGAACTGGTATTCGTGCGATGAATGTGGAGAGTAAGGCTTTCCTGCTGGTATTA
>Ga0172371_10001619_pt1 | contig 35791 bp, 20 predicted proteins | sample Lak12m_FD_114543 | JGI IMG/M metagenome (GOLD analysis project Ga0172371, IMG submission 114543) | Freshwater microbial communities from Kabuno Bay, South-Kivu, Congo - kab_022012_12m | ecosystem: Environmental > Aquatic > Freshwater > Lake | place: Democratic Republic of the Congo: South-Kivu... | reverse complement strand
GTCGAGGGCCTGGAAGTACTTCAGTTCGGGGCCGTGGTAAGCGTTGCGGACGGTCTCCTCGGACTGGCCGGTGATGCCGATCACGACGAGTTCCTCGCCATACTTCCGGTGGAGTTGGTTGAGCAGCGGCGCGGCGCGCTTGCAGGCCCCGCACCAGGTCCGCCAGAACTCGATGAGGACGACCTTGCCCTTGCAGTCTGGCTCCGGCCCGAGCCACTTGGCGACCTCGAGCTTCGGGGCTTCGGCAAAGAGGTAGGAGTTGGCCCAGATCTGCTTGCCGTTGCCCGAGAAGCCCAAGCGGGGAACGTTGCCGTCGCCTGCGGCCGGAGCCGCGGCGTTCGCCGCCGGAACGGGGGCTGCCGGCGCGGCGTCGGGCTTGTCCTGGGCGCCGGCAGCGGTCGCCAGGGTCATGCCGACGCAGCAGACCGCGAGCCAGTTCCGCGGCGCTCGGCAGGGGTCGTCCAGCGGGGTGAGTCGGCCTGTCATGTCAGGTTCTCCCGGAGGCTTGGCTGGGGGGGGGAGCTCGTGGTCTCACCGTGCCCGCCAGGCGGCGACGTAGAGGCCGGCCGCAAGCAGCAGGCCGTAGACAGCCACGAGCCTGGCGGTTTCCGGCACGAGGGGTGAGAGGTCGCTCTTTCTGGCCAGGCGGGCGGCCCTCAGGGCAAGGGGCACGGAGAGGGCGCAGCAGATGGGTGGCCAGACGCTGCCGAAGGTCAGGGCGAACAGGTACGGCGCAACGATCAGCACATCGTAGAACCGCAGCGCCCCGCGCGGGCCCAGGACGCTGGCCAGCGTGCGGAACTGCGCCTCCCCATCGGCCTTCACATCGCGCATGTTGTTGGCATGCAGGATGGCGACGATCAGCAGGCCCACGGGAATCGAGGCCCACAGCGCCTCCGGGAGCCAGGTCCGGGCCTGGATGAGGGCAGTGCCCGACACGATCAGGGGGCCGAACGCAAGGAAGACGCCGACATCGCCGAGAGCGCGGTACTTGTAGGCGAAGCCGGTCGCCGTGTAGAACCAGGCCAGGGCGAAGCCGGAGGCCCCGATCAGGAACAGCGCGGGCACGGAGTTCCTCAGCGCCAGCAGGACGCCGATGGCGGCCCCGGCGGCGAACATGCCCAGGGAGGTCAGCAACATCGCCCGCGGCGGCATCAGCCCATCGACAAGGCCGCGGTCGTCCGCCGTTTCCTTGCGGTCCACGCCCTGGGTGAAATCGAAGTACGTGTTGGCCAGGTTGGCGGCGGAGTGCACCAGCAACGCCGCGACGAGCGTCAGCAACAGATCCGGGAGGGAGAACGATCCCGCGCGCCAGGCCACCACGGTCCCGAGTACGACCGGCACCAGCGAGGCGGGCCAGGAGTAGGCGCGCAGTATGATCGACCAGGTCCTGAGCGTCGGCATGAGCACCACCGGCGCGCGAGCCGGCCAGCTACCCCCGGACGACAGCGCCCGGTGTGGGAGAAGCCCCCGCGTCGCGCGGCAGGACAGTACCATGCCAGCGCCCGGCGGGCAAGGCGGGGAGAAGCTTGGGCAGGGCTGTCTCAAGATCGCGGACCGCGGGGCGGCGTACCCGCGGTCCGGCAGGCCGGGCACGTGGGCGATCCTGCTCTACAGCAGGACTCTCTGGAGTCGCGTCTGGCCCGCACGCGGGCCGCTGGCAGCCGCGACCTACCGGGGGCCCCGGCGCAAGGCTGGCAACGGTTTCCTGAAACAGCCCTGAGGCTTGGGCGTGGCGGTCGGATCCCGGGTAAGCCCGGAGCCCAAGGCCTCTTGCAGGTGCCTGTCGCCGTCGCATATTGACGTCAGCCGGGTGGCGAAGCGGGGCCCGCGCAGGGGCAGGTGCCAACGAGGAGCATCGCATGGCCAGACTCATCGTCAATGCCGACCAGGGTCGGCACACCATCTCCCGGCATCTCTACGGCCACTTCGCCGAGCACCTCGGCCGCTGCATCTACGAGGGCCTTTGGGTGGGCGAGGACTCGCCGATCCCCAATACGCGGGGGCTCCGCAACGACGTGCTCGCGGCCTTGCAGCGCCTGGGGATGCCCAACCTGCGCTGGCCGGGGGGCTGCTTTGCCGATACCTACCACTGGCGCGATGGCATCGGGCCCCGCAGCGAGCGTCCGACCATCGTCAATGTGCACTGGGGCGGGACCACGGAGAACAACCACTTCGGCACCCACGAGTTCCTCGATCTCTGCGAACTGCTCAGCCCCGAGGGCAGCCGTTGCGAGCCCTACATCTGCGGCAACGTCGGCTCGGGGACCGTCCAGGAGATGTCCCAGTGGCTCGAGTACATCACCATGCCCGGGCAGAGCCCCATGGCGGCCCTGCGCCGGCGCCATGGGCGCGAGGAGGCCTGGCCGCTGACCTACTGGGCCGTAGGCAACGAGAACTGGGGCTGCGGCGGCAACATGCGCCCGGCGTTCTACGCCGATGTCTACCGCCAGTTCCAGACGTTCTGCCGCAACTTCTCGGGCAAGCGCCTCTACAAGGTCGCCTGCGGCCATACGGACGAGTGGAACGAGGTGCTGATGCGCGAGGCCGGCCGCTTCATGGACGGCCTCAGTATCCACTACTACACCGTCCCGGGGCCCTGGCACAAGAAGGGCTCTGCCACCCGCTTCTCGGAAGAGGAGTGGTACACGACCCTGAGGAAGGCCCTGGCAGTGGACGAGTTCCTGGCGCGGACCCAGGCCATCATGGACCGCTTCGACCCGGGCCGGCGGGTGGGCATGGTCCTGGACGAATGGGGCACGTGGTACGATGTCGAGCCCGGCACCAACCCGGGCTTTCTCTATCAGCAGAACACCCTGCGGGACGCGTTGGTGGCCGCGGTGAGCTTCCACGTGTTCCACACCTACGCCCAGCGCCTGCACCTGGCCAACATCGCCCAGACCATCAACGTGCTGCAGGCCATGGTCCTGACCGATGGCCCGCGGATGCTGTGCACGCCCACGTACCACGTCTTCGAGATGTTCAGGGCGCACCAGGAGGCGACGGCCCTGCCGGTGTTCCTGGACACGCTCGCCTGCGGTCCCGCGGCGCAGTGCGTGCCCCAGGTCAGCGCCTCGGCGTCCCGCGATGCGGCCGGGCGTCTCCACCTGTCGCTGTGCAACCTGGACCTGGAGAAGGAGGCCGAGATCGACGGCGAGGTCCGGGGCGTGGCACTGAAGGCGGTCTCGGGCCGCGTGCTCACGGATGCCAAGATGAACGCCCACAACACCTTCAAGCAGCCTGAGGCGCTCCGGCCAACGGCCTTTGACGGGGCTACGCTGGGGCCTGCCGGCAAGCTCACCGTCAAGCTGCCGGCGAAGTCCGTGGTGATGCTCGAGCTGGCGTAAGCGCCCGCCCGCTGGAGGGCAGGCGCGGGGACGGCAGCCGCCGGCCCGGGACGCTGACGCTCCGTGCCGGCGCCGGCGGGGCTGGCCGATCCGGCAGATCTGACGGATCGGGCGGATCTGACGGATCGGGCCGGGCCGCCGGATAGGCGCCAGCAGACCGCCGCCCTACCGGTACCCCAGTGCCTTCAGGGCCGCCTCCGCCTCAGGCGTCAGGTCCGCCAGGGGCTTGCCCGCGTCCTGGGCGGCATACCGCAGGAGGTTGCGCAGGAGGCGCTCAGCCACGGGGTGCCGGTCCAGGTTCTCACGGATCAGCAGCGTGTTGAGGATGAGGCGCCCGGCGCCCAGGGTGTGCACGCTGAGCATCAGCCCGGAGGCATAGTCCTGGGAGGCCTTGATAGCGCCGGCCACGGCCTCGGCAGGGGGCCCCAGGCCGGTGAAGACGAGGTCGGGGATGATCTCGCGGTAGAGCGTGTAGTCCATGAGCCCGCCCGCCTGCAGGCCGTCGAAGATGGGATGGCGCTTGGCCCATTCGTCCTTCAGATAGAGCCAGCCGTAGATTCCGACCAGGCCGCCTTCCAGCGCCAGGGGCACGCGGGCAGTGGGGTTGTCGCCCTCGCGAAAGACGCCCGGCGAGAGGAACACGACCGTGTCACCGCGAGCCATGCGCTCGGCGAGTCCGCGCCAGGCCTCCTGGCCGCCGGCGGGCGGAGCATTGCCGACGAGGACCGCCTGGCGGGAGGCGGGCATGCCGGCCGCATCAAAGGGCCGATAGCGGACCCCGTGGGTACCCAGCCAGCGGCCGAGGTCCGCGTCCTCACCCCAGAGGAACACCTCGGCCGCCACGGGCGGCATGGTGGCCGGGTCGTCGAGGTGGAAGACCGCTCCGCCGCCGGTGGGAGCCCCGCCGCGCTCCATGGTGGCCAGGAAACGGCAACGGCCGCCGGGCGCGTCCGCCACCAGGTCCTCGGCAAAGAACGGCAGGGCGAAGGGGGCCTCGCGGCCGCCATCACCAGCGGGAACGGTGACGGTCACCGTCCGGTCCAGAAGGCGCTCCATGCCGGGACCGAGGACCTGCAGGCGCACGGGGTAGTCACCGGCTGGCAGGGCGTCCTCGTTGGCCAGGACGGCCTCGAGGCGGACCGTCCCGCCGCGGACCACGGTGGCCGGCTCCGCGAACAGGCATAGGCGCAGGGGCGCGAGGGCCTCGAACAGGGCGTCGACGGTGCCAGGCTTCAGTTCACGGAAGAGGGTGAAGAGGCCCTCGCCGCAGTTGACGTGGTCCATCATGCCGGTGAGGCTGTGGCCGGTGATGGCGGGGTTGGCGCGGATGGCATTGAGTCCGAGGGTGCGCTGGCCGGCCATCTTGCGGAGGCTCTCAGCGAAGAAGTCGGCGGGGCTGGCGAAGGCCTCTGCCAGGTGCCAGCGTTCCCAGTCGTCGAGGAACCGGCCCAGGCGTTCGCGGTAGAACTGGGCGTCCTCGGCGTCGGCCTTGCCGAGTTGCTCGAACTGCCGCGTCACCCGCCACAGGTCCACGGCGCTGCCGATACCGTACTCGGAGAGGAAGACGGGGCCCGTGTCCTGGCCGAGGGTCCGCAGGAAGCGCAGGGTATCGGCGGTGTGCGGGACACGCGGGTAGGCATGGGCGTCGCCCATGCGCAGACAGTAGCCGCCCGGCGAGGTCATGCGACTGCGACCGCCGTCCGGGGCCTCGGCGCCCAGGTACCCGTCCCAGCCGGGCGCGCCGGGGTTGCAGAACGAACCCGTGTCGAGGCAGCCGTCCCAGCGCCCGCTGTTGAGGACCACCAGCCGGGCCGGGTCGAGGGAGCGGACCAGGGGCAACATCCCGGTGGCGTGGCGGAACGCGGGGCCGTCGGGGGCCTCGTTAAGCAGCCCCCAGAGGACGATGCTGGGGTGGTTGCGGTCGCGGCGGATCATCTCCGCGACAGAACGGTCGAAGCGGGCGGGCAACTGGGGCGTGTCGGCCAGGGGATTCGAGGCGGCGGACTCGGCATAGACCATGAGGCCCAGTTCATCGCAAAGGTCGAGCTGGGCCCGCGTGGCACCGCCCCAGATGAAGCGGATGCAGTTGAAGCCCATGACCTTCAGGTAGAACAGGTCGCGCCGGAAGAGGTCGGGGTCATGCGGCACCTGCTGGCCAACGGGAGTGGCGTTGACGGTGTGGGTGCTGCGCAGGTAGAGCCGGCGGCCATTCAGGCGGAAGTGTCCATCGCGGAAGCGGAAGTCGCGGAAGCCGCAGCGCTCCGAGCGCTCGTCGCAGGAGCGGGAGCCAGCCTCGGAGACGCGGGCGGTAACGCGGTAGAGGTACGGGTCGTCGAGCTCCCAGCGGCGCGGAGCGGCCACCGTCAGGTCTGCCGAGACCACGGAGGTCCCGGCCGGCAGCTCCGGTTCGAGCGACAGCGCCTGGAGCGTCTCACCCCCCGCGGCCGGGGCGAGGGCCAGATCCAGGCGCACGCGGCCCGGGCCGGACGCGGAACGGCGCAGGCTGACCTCCACACGGACCCTGCCCGTCTCCAGGTCAGGGCGCAGGTAGAGGTCCTCGATCATGGTGGTGGGGACGCTCAGCAGCTCGACGGAGTCGACGATGCCGCCGTGGTTGTAGGAGGCCCCGGCGCTATAGGGGATGACCTTGGCACGGCGGGGGGTCTGGTTGAGGGTCATGCCATCGATGGGCGTGTGCGTCGGGTTGAGCACGCGCACGGCCAGGCGGTTGGGGGCATTGGGCAGGAGGGCTTCGGTCACGTCCACCACAAAGGGAGTCTCCCCGCCCTCGTGGCTGCCCACGGGCCGATCGTTGAGCCAGACCTCGGCCGTGTAGTCAACGGCCCAGAAGCGCAGCAGGGAACGCCCGCTGGGATGGGGGTTGGCCGGGGCCGTGAACTCGCGCCAGTACCAGGCCACGCCATGGTAGCCGGGGAAAGCGTCCTGGATGATCCAGGGCACCCGCGTGGACCGGGCCTCCGGGGTGGGCTGTCGCCACCATCGCCCCTCGCGACCACGGTTCTCAGGATCCGTCGCGAGACGCCAGTCGTTGCCATCCAGGGAGAGCACTGCCGGCGGGACCCAGCCATCGGCGGGGACAGGGGGCTCCAACACGCTCACCGGAGCCGCCACAGTGGCCGGAGTGCCCGCCTCGGGATCGAGGACCAGGAAGGACAGCGCGCCAGAGGCGAGGGAATGGGCCTCCCCCAGGGCCGTGAACGAGGGTTGCCAGGAGAGCCGGCGGTACCCCGGTGCGGCGGGCAGTTCCAGGCTGGCCCGGAACTCGGCATCCCGGCGCAGATCCAGTCTCGCTGGGAAGGCCACCGGAGCGCCACGGTCATCGCGGCAGTCGAAGGTCAGGGCCACCCGCTCCACCGCCGACGGTACCCGCTCGGGGTCGATGGCAAAGGTCACGTGCTGGCCTGCACGGCAGGGGTAGAGGCCCCAGCGCGCGGAGGGCGTCGCCTCGATGGCGCCGGCCTTCAGGAACAGGTCCAGTTGCTCGGCCCCCGAGAGCAGGGGTCTGAAGCGGCGCGCCCGGTCCCAGACGCGGACCTCGTCGACCTCGCCAGCGAACCACCGCGCCTGGGCGGCGATGCCCAGCCCCACCATGAAGGGAGTGGGACTGGTCGCCATGGCGCCCTCGACGGCGCGGCTATCGACCAGCATGCCGTTGATATAGAGCCGCAGGCGTCCCGGGGTCTTGACGGCGGCCACGTGCTGCCAGATGCCGGCGGCGAGCTCGACGGTCCGGCTGTAGGCCCAGGCCGCGCCGGTCCCGAAGGTGAAGTAGTAGCCGTTGGTGCGTGACCCGTCCTGCTGCAGGGCGAAGCCGGCGAAGTCGTTGTGGTGGTTGCCGAAGACGTCGGCATAGGGCCGTTGCGTGGCGGCGGGTTTCACCCAGCCCTCGACGGTGAAGGTGTCCTTGAGGGTGGGGAGGTTCGTGTTGGACTCGACGAACGCGCCATCGCCACTGAGGGCGAGGCAGTTCCCCGTCCGGCCTGGGACAAAGGTGGCACTGCCGTTGAGCTTCCCGTGCTGGCCCGCGCCGGAGCTGTCCAGCAGGTCGCCGTCGAAGTGGTACTCCAGGAGCAGGCCGGCGCGGTCGCCGTCGGGCTCCGCCGCGGGAACCGCCCCGGCGACGCCAAGGGCCGCCACCGAGGCCAGGGTGGTAACGAGATGAGAGGGTATCCTGGGCATCCGTGAAGACCTCCGGGGACGGTTTCGCGACGCCTATCCGCGGGGCCCTGCAACCGGGGGCACGGCGACCCCCCGGGAGCCCGTCTGGCCGTCTCCTGGCGACGATAGCCCACCCCAGCCACAGGTCAACCGCCGAGGGGGCGCCACGGAGCCGGGGCGTCGGCTCCAAAGCACGTACGCACGGAACCTGCGTGTTCCGTGCGTAGGCGATGAGGCTGCCGCCTGACCCTCCATGAGTTGTGGGGTGTCATCGCGATCGGTCCGGACCCCGCGTGCACAGCACGCCCAGGCAGAGCAGCACCGAGTTGCAGCGCGTAGCCGCAACCGCACCGACGGCACGACACCCCACGGCGGGTTGCGGCCAGAGCCTGCTTTGCGGCTATTGACAGCGCGGGGCGGCCACTCCATTCTACCACGCACACGCAGAAACCGATGACGATCCGCGTCGTCGGGTCCCCCGCCAGGAAAGGTCTCGTGGCGGGAGGTTCGTCTCGCGGCAGGCAACCAGGGGACCGTAGGACAGCCAAGGAAAGGGACAGGAACTCATGAGCAAGCGCAGAAACCGGTTCACACTGATCGAGTTGCTGGTGGTGATCGCCATCATCGCCATCCTGGCGGCGATGCTGCTGCCGGCGTTGGCCAAGGCGCGCGAGAAGGCCCGGGCGATCTCCTGTGTCAACAATATGAAACAGATCAATCTGGGTCTGATCATGTACGTGGACTCGTACCGTGACATCCTGCCGTTGGGGCAGCCGCCAACCTCAACACGCATAACTCCGTCTGGGACGGCATCGTGCCCATCGTGACGGATGCCCAGGCCTTCATGTGCCCCTCGGACTCGCTCTACAACTGCGTCTCCTTGCAGGCTGGGGTGGCTGGCTACTGGGGAGCGGAGTGGGCACCCATCCGCCTGAGCTACGGCTACAACTACGCCAACGGCGGCCTCGGTACCGGCCGGATCCAGTACCCCTCTCAGACCTGCGTGTTCGCCGAGATGATCCAGCGCCCATACTTCTACCAGCAGGGCAACGCGCTGCCCAACGGCGGCATCGGGGTCGGCTACACCGGGAACACCGCGCGGCTGAACCCCCGCCACAACGACGGCATGAACCTGGCCTTCTACGACGGCCACGTCGCGTGGACCCGGTATGCCCAGGTGTTCGACACACGGTCCAACCCCTGACCTTGCGGCAGAGCGCTCCAGGGGCCTGGCGCTGCCCGCTGAGCGGCGGCTCCTGGGGCACGTGCCGGTAGCGTGGCCGCAGGAGACGTGCGGCCGCCGCCGTGCTCCCGCAGGCAGTTCGCCGCCCGGGCCAGGCTGCCGTCATCGGCGCCGACGGCAATGACATTGTGGGCATCATGGGCCACGCTGGTGGCGATGGCGCCCGCCTGCAGGCCAAACCCCCGCACCAGGGCCCCCGCCCGGCCGGCCGTGCCGGTGTAGCGCTCGACCACGAAGAGCTTCAGCAGGTCCCGCGTCGGGTCCGCCTGGATGGGACCGGCGCCCTCGGGTCGGTCGACGGTCAGCGCCTCGGTGACGATGCGGCGCCCCCCTCGGTAGGCGGGTCCGGCCCCGCTGGAGGCCCAGGTCCTGCCACGGGGCAGGGCCCGGCTCGGCGCCAGCCCCCGGGTCACCGTAGCGACGCGGCGGGGGGTACACAAGGCGGAGGCCCGGAACGCGCAGCCCGCAGCAGGGACCGGCGGGGGCGTTCTCGGGGGACTGCGCCGAGCGCCGTCGCGGCGGCTTGCCGTGGGATGGCGACCGGGGCTACATTGCGCAGACTCGCCGCGGGAACCTGCGTGACCCCCTGGCCTCGGCATCACAGGAGCAGCACGGATGCTTCACTCCAGCCACGACGACCGCCTGGACCGGCAACTGCGCTTTGTGCTGGAGCTGGACCGCCTCAAGGGCATCGGCCGGCAGTCCTATGTGCTGGGCGGGGCCCGCAAGGAGAACTCCGCCGAGCATAGCTGGCACGTCGCGGTGATGGTGCTGGTGCTGGCCGAGTATGCGGATGAGCCCGTGGACCGGTTCCGGGTCGTGCAACTGCTGTTGGTGCATGACATGGTGGAGATCGACGCCGGCGACACCTACATCTACGACGACCAGGGCCACCAGGACAAAGCAGAGCGCGAACAGGCGGCGGCGAAACGGCTTTTCGGTCTGCTGCCGCCCGACCAGGCCGCCGTGTTCGAGGCCCTGTGGCGGGAGTACGAGGCCGGTGAGACCCCGGAAGCCCGGTTTGCCGGCAGCCTGGACCGGCTGATGCCACTGCTGCACAACCTGACCACGGAGGGCCGCAGTTGGCGCGAGCACGGCGTCCGGGCCGACCAGGTCCGGGCCCGCAACCAGCCTCAGATCCAGATGGGCTGCCGGCGCTTCTGGTCCTATGCCGACGAGGCGCTCCGCACCGCCGAGCGCCTCGGGCATGTGCTGCCGGCGCTCCGGGAAGGCGAATCGTAGCGGGGCCCTCGCCGCGCCTCGGTACCGAAGCCGACCGCGCCCGGGCACACGGGGCCAGGGCCCAGACGGGTCGAGACCGCCGCGCCCGGCGGCGTGGCCGGATGGCTTCTGCCGTCGCGGGACCAGTGGCAAACCGCACGGCACGGCGCTATGGTGCGTGGCATTGCCCGGGTCTGGCGGGTAGCGTACCGGTTGCGGTGTGCTGTGACGACTCGGGTTCGCCCAGTCGCCGCGCCGAGGAAGCGCCAGGGTGAAAGAGAACTTCGAGCTATACCTCAAGAAAGTTCTCCAGAATAGCCTCGTCAAGCCTGCCGAGGAGATGATGGAGGACTGCCTGCGCATCTGCATTGAGCTCGCGGGCGCGCAGGGAGGTTCCATCCTGGCTGAGGAAGGCCCTTTCCTGAAGTTCATCTTCTCGAACGTCGCCTCCCTCATCGGTGTGAACGTCCCCTGGGACAGCATCGCCGGGACCACCGCCCGCGAGAGCTTCGTCATCTACACCTATGCGCCGACCGACAAGCGGCACTTTGATGGCGTCGACGACGCCATCAAGCACCAGACCCGCTACCTGCTCAGCATCCCCATCCCCTCGATCCACCAGGCCGCCGAGGCGCGCTCGCGCGTGAAGAGCGCCGGGGTCCTGCAGCTTCTCTTCGACGAGAACCTGTTCCCGGACAAGGATGTCGCGCGGGGGGCGGTGGAGTTCTCCCTGGACGATGTCAAGACCCAGGCTCACTACGAGGACACCCTCCAGGACGTCTTCTGGATCCTGCCGAATATCTCCTTCGGCATGGAAGTCATGCGCCTGCGGCAGACCTCCTACCAGGTCATCCACGAACTGAAGAACAAGCTCATCGCCTGCCAGAGCTGGATGAACTGCCTGAAGGAGGACATCGGGGAGCAGAGCCCGGAGTTGCTCCAGGACGAGACCATCAAGGAAGACCTGGAACTGGCGACGAGCGCCGCCAAAGAGGGCTCGAAGCTGGCGGTGAACTACCTGCAACTGACCAAGATCTACACGCCGCAGGTGGAGGAGACCAGTCTCAACGAGGTGGTGCGCAAGACGGCTGCCGACGTGCGCGTATTCGCCGAGAGTCTGGACTCGTGGCCGGTACAGGTGGTGACCCAGCTCGACCCGGCGGTGCCGCTGAAGAGCCTGGACCCTGAGCAGCTTCGCATGGCCTTCTTCAACCTGTGCAAGAACGCCGTCGAGGCCCTGACCGAGTTCAAGTCGCCAAACGCGACGGTGACCATTTGCAGCAAGGAGGAGGCGCGGCGCACCCGCATCGACTTCGCTGACAATGGTCCCGGCATGCCCGAAGAGATTGCCAGCAACCTGTTCACCGCCTTCAAGACCAAGAAACAGGGCGGCACGGGCCTGGGCTTGACCATCTGCAAGAAGATCATCGATATCCACGGCGGCAGCATCCGCTGTGAGACGGGCCCAAGCGGAACGCGCTTCATCGTTGAGATCTGAAGATGACTGCTTAGGGTATAGACGGCTCCGCACGCAGGAGGCAGCGCCATGGACAAGGACCGCAAGTACATCGACGTGGACCCTGACAGCCAGCCCGAGGCAGCCGCCCCGACCCCGGCCAGCCCGCCTCCGGCGGCGCCGCCCCAGGCCGCCGCCGCCTCAGGTACCGTCGGCGAGCCCGCCCCCGGCCAGCGTGGCGACTCCGAAGCCTACACGCAGTTGCTGGACAGCATCAAGCGGCGCATGGACCCCACCAGCAACACGGTCATCATCGTTGACGATGAGAGGGCCATCCGCCGCCGTGTGGCCCGTGACATCCAGAAGAACGACCCGGGCATCGTCATCATCGAGGCCGGCAATGGGCAGGAGGCCCTCGAGAAGCTCGAGGAGGTCCGCCAGACCTATCGCCGGGACCCGTTGCTCATGGTGATCGACCTGAACATGCCGGTGATGGACGGTTGGACGCTGATCGCCGCCCTCAAGAAGGACTACGAGTCCCGCGGCGAGAGCCAGGGCATCCCGGTCATCGTGCTGTCCTCCACGGCCGGGGAGAAAGGCTTCGTCTTCAAGAAGTCGGTCCACCACGGCAAGACAGGCTACGCGCCGCTGATCAGCATCGCCAAGGAGAGCTGCATCGACCCGACCAAGTACGACGCCTCGGGCGAAAAGGGCCTGATGTCCTGGCTGAAGTACTTCATGGGCCGCGGCTCTGCCTACTGAGTCACCGCGCCCGTCCATCGGTCGCGCCTATCCACGTCGACAGGACTGGGCGTCCGTTCCCAGGGGACCTACCGCCGGTGCAGGCAGTCGAGCGTGCATCTCAGCCACGGGTATCGTTCCTCCCGACGGCTGCATGCCGCCCAGGGAGTCCGCCGGCCTCGATCGCCCGCCGCCGCGGCAGATGGCCTTCCGACAGCGTCCTGCCGGTGCAACGACGGCTCCTGGGATGGCTGTGGCTGGCCGCGTTGGTGCTGTCCCTCGCCGGCGCGGATGTCACCGTCACTCTCTACAACACCGGCGACCTGCATGATCACGCCGGGGACCTCCCGCGCATGGCCGCCTTCGTCGCCCGCCGCAAGGCCACTGACCCGCGGGTCTTGTTTGTGGACTGTGGCGACATTGTCAACCGTGGCGACTTCGACTACATGATCACCCGGGGGGAAGCCATGGTGGCGACGCTGGCCACCTGCGGCCTGGATGCCGCGGTGCTGGGGAACCATGACCTGAGCTTCGGCACGGCTCGAGCCGTGGAGCTGCTGGACCGGTTCCACTACCCACTTCTGGACGCCAACTCGGTCTGGCCGGAAGGGCTGCATCCGCAGGCGGCCCCGCCCTACCGGCTCATGCGTCTCCCGGGGGTGACCGTAGCCCTGGTGGGCACCGCCTCGGAACACATCAACCATTGCAGCGACCTGCTGGTCCAGCGCCTGACCGTGCCGCAGGCCCTGCGCGAGATCCTTGCCAAGGTCGACGCCGAAAGCGACATCGTGGTCCTGCTGACCCATGTCGGCTCGGAGCGGGACGAGGCCATCGCCACGGCCCTGGGCCAGGCCTTCCCGGGACGCCCGCCCGTGGACCTCATCCTCGGGGGCCATGACCACGAAGCCTACCCGGGACTCCGCATCCACGCCCCGACCGGCATCGCTATCCAGCACTCGGGGGACTACGGCCGCTCGTTCGGCGAGACAACCCTCGTCTGGGACGGTGCCCGCGTCAGCGGCCGCCGCGCGCGGCTCATCGCCATCACCCCTGACCTGCCCGAGGCCGCGGAGGTCGCAGCCGTCCGGGACCGCTACCGCGCCGCCTGCCCACCAGACCGGCCGCTGGTGCGCCTCGCCGCCGCCGCCGCCCCGGGGCCCTTCGCGGCCTGGCTGGGCAACCTGGCGGCGACAGCGGCCCAGGCCGACGTGGCCCTGCTGCCGCCTCGCGCCGTACGCAGCCCACTGCCCGCTGGGGACGTGCTCCCCGCGGCCCTGGTGGCCGCCGTGACCCGGATGGAACCGGTCTGTTTCACGCTGCCGAGCCTGGCCGACCTGCAGGCGCGGCTGGCGGCGCTGCCCGACCCGGCGGCGCGACCCGGGCTGTGCATCCCCGCCGGCACGGCGCCCGGACCCGAGGGGCTCCGGGTGGCCTTCTACTGTGTGTCCCCGGACGCCCCGACGCCTGCGGCTGCGGACCTCGGCCCCCTGGCGGCGGGTGTCGCGTCGCTGGAACGCCGGGCCGGTCTCGACCTCTGGGACGTCGTCCGCCGCGCCGCGGCGGCAGCCCGCGCCGCGGGTCAGCCCTGTCTCGTCGCGGAACTCCCTGCCCTGTCGGAGCCTGCGCCAGGCTCCGCCCCCGCACCGGGAGGCCCGCCGTGAGGGCACACCTCGCCCTGGTGCCATGGCTCATCGTCGCCGCCGTAGCGGCCGGCGACTGGCCCATGTGGCAGCATGATGCCGCCCGCTCAGGGGCCACGGAAGAGGTCCTGCCGGAACGGCTCGAAGTGCAATGGGTCAGGCCGTTGCCGGCACCCAGCCCGTGCTGGGAGGACGCGGTCAACCAAGACCGTATGCCCTTCGACGCCAGCCTCGAGCCGGTGGCGGCCGGGCAGGTGCTGGTGGTCGCCTCGAGCCGTGACGACGGCGTCACCGCCCTGGACGCCCATACGGGCCGCGAGCTCTGGCACGCGGTGACCGACGCCCCCGTGCGCCTGCCGCCGGTACTCCACGACGATCGGGTCCATGCGACCAGCGACGATGGCTACCTCTACACCTGGCAACTCGCCGACGGCCGCCCCCTCTGGCGCCTGCGGGGGGGGCGCGACGACCGCCGCATCCTCGGCAACGGCCGCCTGGTCTCCCCCTGGTGTGCCCGCGGTGGCCCCGTGCTGCTGGATGGAACGCTCTACTTCGGAGCTGGTATCTGGCCCTTCATGGGGACCCGGGTCGGCGCGGTGGACCCGGCTACGGGCACGCCGGTCTGGACACAGGCGCTGCTGGCTGACCTCTACCTGAAGCAGCCCCACTCCGGCGCGGAGTCCTTTGGTGCGCTGGCTCCCCAAGGGGCCCTCGCCGCGGTCGGAGAGCGGCTCGTCGTGCCCAATGGCAGGGCCCTGCCAGCCGTGCTCCGCCGGTCCGACGGCGCCTTGGTGCAGTTCCGCCTCGAGGGGTCACTCGTGAAGGAGACCGGAGAGGCCACCGACCGCAAACTGGAGGGGGGCTCGTACGTCTGCACCGACGGCCGTTACCTGGTGAACCACCGCGGCATCGCCACGGCCCTGTATGAGCTCGAATCAGGCAATGCCTACGTGGTCTGGAAGGGCATGAACCACCCCGTCCTCAGCCAGGGCATGCTGTACCTCGGCGGCGACACGGTCCGGGGGTACCGGCTGGCCGACCTGCGCCTTGCCTCCCATGAGACCACCGAGACCGACAAGAAGACGGGCGAGAAGAAGAAGGTCCCCAAGAAGCGCTGGGAACTGCCCGCCGCCTGGGAGCTGCCGGTGAAGGCTACGGGGCCCTCCTGCGCGCCGGTACACGCCTGTTCGCGGCAGAGGCCGGCACCATCGTCGCCATCGACCTGGGCGCCACCCCCCCGGCCGCCACCGGGACCACCACCGTCGACGGCCGCGTCACCCGCCTCATCGCGGCCGACGGGAGCCTGTTCGCAGCCACGGCCGAAGGACGCCTGGTCTGCCTGGGCGGCGCTGGCTCCGCCGCGGCGACGGCTCCTGCCGCGCCGCCGGCCACGCCGCCGGCGCCGCCGCAGGACCCCCCGTGGGCGCACCTCGCGGCGGACCTGCCACTGCCCGTCGGTTGGGCCCTGGTATACGGCGGCCGCAATCTGCAGGGGATCGAGGGCTTGCTCTCCCGGACCGGCCTTCGCCTGGCCGTCGTGGACCCCGATCCGGAGACCGTGGCCGACCTGCGCCGGACCCTGCGGGAGCGCGGCCTCTACGGTGACCGTGTCAGCGTGCACGAGGGCACGGTGGCGTCCTTCGGGGCCCCGTCGTACCTGGCGCTGCTGGTCGTCCTGGCCGCCGGCGCGCAGCCTCCCGAGACCGCCGCGCTGCAGGCCGCCTTCCGCTCGGTGAGGCCCTACGGCGGACGTCTCTACCTGGAGGGCAACCCCGGTCGGCTGCGAGACGTGGCGACCCAGGCCAGCCTGCCGGGGGCCGCCGTGGTCGAGACCCCTGACGGTGTGCTGATCACCCGGCCGGGCCCCCTGCCCGGCGCCGCCCCCTGGACGCACCTCTATGGCGATATGGCCAACACCGTCACCAGCCGGGACGGCCTCGTCCAGGCTCCCCTGGGACTGCTCTGGTTCGGCGGCAACAGCCACATGGACGTCCTCCCCCGCCATGGACATGGCCCCGGCGAACAGGTCATCGGCGGCCGCCTCTTCGTCCAAGGCATCAACGCCCTCAGCGCCCGGGATGTCTACACCGGCGCCGTGCTCTGGAAACGCCAGTTCGAGGACCTGGGCACCGCCGGCGTCTACTACGACTCGACCTACTGCCCGGACCCCCTGGACACGACCTATAACCAACGCCACATCCCGGGGGCCAACGCCCGCGGCGCGAACCTGGCGGCGACGGCCGACGCCCTCTACCTGCTGAGCGGGACACAGTGCCTGGTCCTGGACCCCGCCGACGGGCACACCACCGCCAGCCTGGCTCTCCCCGCCGACGCCGCCGCGGGCAAGCCGCCGGTCTGGGGCTACCTCGGGGTCAGCGGGGATGTGCTCGTCGGGGGCACCGGCTTCTCTGCCTTCTCCGGGGCCTATGCCATCGACAAGGGCGAGCTCTTTGACGACTTCGACGTCAGCTCCAGCCGCGGCCTGGTCGCCCTCGACCGCCACACCGGCGCCCTGCTCTGGAACCGCCCGGCACGCCTCGGCTTCCGTCACAACGCCATCTGCGCCGATAGCCAGACGCTCTACTGCATCGATGCCATGCCCGCGCTGGTCCTCGACCGACTCAAGCGGCGCGGCCATGCCCCGCGCGACGCCGCCGTGCTGCTCGCCCTGGACCTGCAGACAGGAAGAGAGCGCTGGTCCCGCAGCGAGGGCGTCTTCGGGACCTGGCTCAGCGTCGCCGCCGAGGCGGGCGTCCTGGTGCAGTCGGGCCGGGCCTCGCGAGACGCCCTCAAGGACGAGAGCGCCGAGCGCATGATGGCCCTGCGGACCGCGGATGGCTCCACCCTGTGGGACCGCAAGGGCACCTTCGGCGGCCCAGTGATGCTCCACGGCGACACCATCTACACCTCGGCGGCCACCACCAGCGGCGCCGCCCTGAGCCTGCTGACCGGAGAGCCCATACTGCGCTCGCACCCCCTGACGCGTCTGCCCGTCCCCTGGACCTACCACCGGCGCTACGGCTGCAACGCGGTCATCGCCTCCCAGCACCTGCTCACCTTCCGCTCGGGAGCGGCTGGCTTCTACGACCTGCGCGCCGACAGCGGCACCGCCAACCTGGGCGGCTTCAAGAGCGGCTGCACCGCCAACCTCATCGCCGCCGACGGCGTCCTCAACGCCCCGGATTACACCCGCACCTGCACCTGCAGCTACCAGAACCAGACCTCCCTCGCCCTCGTCCCGACCCCCGACCTCGATGCCTGGACCGCCAACGAGATCGCCCGCGGCCCGGGGCGCATCCTCGACCTCGCCCTGAACCTCGGCGCCCCCGGAGACCGCCGTGAAGCCGGGGGACCGCTGTGGTTCGAGTTCCCCATCGTCGGCGGCCCTTCGCCTGAGTTGCCGGTGACCATCGAGGGGACCCCGCCACCGACCTGGTTTCGCCTGCCCACCGACGACGCCGCCGGCGATCTGCCCTGGGTCGCCGCCAGCGGCCTCCAGGGAGAGACCCGCCTGGTCATCGATCTGCTCGACGCCGACGCCAAGCTGCGCCTCGGCCGCCTGCCTACCGCCAGCAAGGCCGACGACGCCGAGGAGACCGACGGCACGGTGGACCCTGACAGCGGCGACCTGGAACTCACGCGCGACAAGAAGGAACAGACCGTTGCCATCCGCATCTCCTCGGTGCCACTGGCCGCCACCGAGACCTTCGCAACGGCCTACCTGGCCTTCACTACGGATGAGCCCTCCGACGAGACCACTGAGCTGACCATCCGGGCACAGGCCGCCGACGACGCCCCGGCCCTCGGCACCGGTCACGAAGACCTCTCCAGCCGTCCTCTGACCGAGGCCACGGTGAAATGGACCGTGCCCGCCTGGACCACCGCCGGCGTCGGGGGCCCGGCCCAGCGTTCGCCGGACCTCTCGCCCCTGCTTCGCGAGGTCATGGCCAGGCCGGGCTGGAAGGCTGGACAGGCCATCGTGTTCGTCGTCCAGGGCCGCGGCCGGCGAGTGGCGCGTTCCGCCGACAACGCGGCAGGAGGCGGGCCATGCCTGGTGCTCGGCTACGCCAAGACGGTGGCCGAACTGGCGGCCGAGCCGGTCGTCACCTACTCCCTCCGGCTGGTCTTCGCCGAACCGGACGCCGCCCCGCGCACGCGCCTCTTCGACGTCCTGGTGCAAGGCGCGGCGGTGCTGCCAGCCCTACGCCTCGAGGGGGCACCCCGCCATACCCTCGTCCGCGACGTCGGCGGCCTGCGTCTCCAGGACCGCCTGACCCTCGAGTTGCGGGCCGCTCCCGGCAGTGCCGCACCGCCGGTGCTCTGCGGACTGCACCTGCGGGCCGAGGCGCCGACGCCTCCCGCCGCGCCGTAGACTACCCGGCAGGAGACCCCCGGTAGGCCCGCTGCGCAGACTGCAGCCCTACGCCCGGGCGTTGGTCCTGGGAGGCGCTCTGCTCGCCGCGACTCCCCTCGCCCGCCGGCAGCGGCCAGCGGCGCGTTTGGCCCCAGACAGCCTGGCCCTGCCACCGTTCCCACCGTTCCCATCATTCCCATCATTCCCATGCCTCCCAGTCCCCGGTGCCGCCGGAGGGCCCTTCGGGCGGCATTCCGGAGAGCTTTGGGTAGTCAACTCCGCCCGCCGGCACTATGGTGACACCCGGTCTACGATACCCGTAACCCGGTCCCAGACTTCCGGCCTTCAGAGACGAAAGGAATACCCCATGGCGTCCGAATGTTGCTGCTGCTGCCGCCCCGACTTCGCGGCGCTGGCCTCGGCCACGCGCGGGTTCACCCCCTCCGCGACCCCGCTGGTTGGACACGTGCCGACCATTGCCATCACCCCGGTCGCCGACGGCCGCACGGGCGCCTATGAGAGCAACGCCGCCCTGACCTGGGCCCTGGTGGAGAAGGTCTACGACCTGATCACCCGCAAGGTGACTCTGCCCGGCGGCCGGCCAGTGCGCGTCGTGGTGGCCCCGGAAATCGTCTACGGCCCACGCTCGGGCGCCGTGGCCCAGGCCTACTACGCCACCCAGGGCGTCACGGCCAACCTCTGGATCAGCCGCAGTTGGGCCTATAGCGATGAGCTGATGAGCGCCTGCATGGGCCTCGGCAGCACCGAGTGGGTCCAGGCCGCCTACGGCCTCAACCAGACCGACCGTCCCGGCGCTGTCTGGCTCAAGGCCTTCTGCGCTGCTATGGACGAGAAGAAACGCCCCATCTTCTGCATCTACTCGCCCGACCTCGAGGACGAGAAGGCCCCTCTCAACGACTTCGTGGCCCCCCGTATCCTCCGCTTCGCCCGGGCCGCGGCCGCGGTCGCCGAGATGCGCGGCAAAAACTACCTCTCCGTCGGCAGCGTCTCCATGGGCATCATCGGCTCCGACGTGCGCCGTAACCTCTTCCAGCAGTACCTGGGCATGGGCACCGTCTCCTACGACATGGTCGGCGTCCAGGGCCGCATGGAGCGCGGCCTCTACGACCATGAGGAACTCGCGCGCGCCGTGGCCTTCTTCAAGCAGTTCAAGGTCGAGTTCGGGCCCGGCAAGCGCCCCTGGAGCAACGAGAAGCTCCTGGAAGACTGCGGCAAGATGGCCCTCATCGTGCGCGACCTCATGGTGGGTAACCCCAGGCTGGCGGATGCCGCCCTCGGCAGGAAGCAGGGCTTCAAGGCCGACGTCGAGTTCGCCCAGGGCTGCAATGCCATCGCCGCAGGGACCCAGGGCCAGCGCCAGTGGACCGACCTCTACCCGAACTACGACCTGGTCGAGTCCATCCTCTGCAGCTCATTCGACTGGAATGGTTACAGGGCGCCCTACGTGGTGGCCACGGAAAACGACTCCAAGAACGGCATGGGCATGCTCATCGCGTCCCTGCTGACCGGCATGCCACAGCTCTTCGCGGACATCCGCACCAACTGGACCCCTGCCTCCATCAGGAAGGCCACCGGCACCGACGTCTCCAGGCTCGTCCCGCGCGGCATCATCGACAAGCGCAACTCCGGCGCCGGCGCCCTCGACTACGCCTTGGACGTCCCTGGCCTGGTCAAGGGCTCGGCGGCCATGAGCACGCAGGAGGTCGCGGCCGCCATCGCCGCCGACCCGAAGCTGCAGAAGAAGCTCATCGACAAGGCCACCAAGGGCACCACCTACATGGCCGCCAACCTCGAGTACTTCCCCGGCGATGGCCTCTCCAGCCACTACCGGACCCCCGGCGGCATCCCCATGACCGCCTACCGCTTCAATGCCGTCGGCGACCTGGTGACCTGCTCCGTGGTCGAGGGCGAAACCGTCGAACTGCCCTCGGCGGTGGCCGACCACATCAGCCGCGTCACCGACAAGACCTGGCCGGAGACCTACTGGACCCCGCGCGGCATGACCTCCTTCGATTACATGAGCCGCATCGGGCCTAACCACGACGCCAATAGCTTCGGCCTCATCGGCGCCGATATGGTCACCCTCTGCGCCATGCTGCGCATCCCGGTGGACATGCACAACGTCGACGCGGCCGACCTCTTCCGGCCGACCCTCTGGGATCGGTTCGGCGGCGACGACTTCCGCGCCTGCGCTGCCCTCGGGCCGCTGTACGCCTGAGGCGGGTCGCCGAGGGCCAGTCAAGAACAGCCCACAAGAGCCGCCGCGGTGTGTGCCGCGACGGCTCTTGTGTTGCTTATGGATGTTTGTATATTGCCGCAGATCCAGGGGCGGCGCCGCGGGCGCGGCAGGACCCCTGGCTACGGTGATTCGGCCCTTTCAAGGCGGGGTGTACCGTTCCCCACGCCTCGAAGGGGCCCCATCACCGTAGCCCGGGGCCAGGCGCAACGCGCCGCCGCCCTGGGATACCTGGGCCTATGGCGTCGGACGCCATAGGCCCAGGTACAGGCCGTAGGAGCGCTGCAGGACGAAGATGGGCTCCATCGAGGCCACGCGGAGCGCCCCCGGCGACCCTGGCAAGGTCATCTGCGAAGGCCCGATGCCAGCCACAGGGTCCACAGTCTCTAGGACCAACGCGTTACCGGACCAGTCGGCGAGCTCCCAGAAGGCGCTGAGGCCCTTGTAGCCGTACTCGATACAGGCCGGCCGGCTGGGAGACGCCCAGACCACGGGTACCGGCGCCTTGCCCTTGGTGCTGATGGAGCGGACCTCCCAGTCTCCACCGAGACGCTGCACGAGGTAGAGCACGCGTCCGGCGCATGCGCTCAGGGCGGTGATGTGGGTCGCGCGGTCCAGCTCGAGCACCTTGCCCTTGGCCGCGCTGCTGCCGGCGATCGCCAACAGTGCGTCCTCGTCGCGGGATGGGTCATGGCTGACGGCCACCGCGGTCTTCGAGCTGGTCACCTGAACGATCCCCGGCACCCCATAGCCGTGCGCCGGCAGACCATCGCCGATGAGCCAGCGGATGTCCGCGCCGCTCTTGAGGGTGGCCTTGGTCTTGCTGACCTTGAGCGTTGCCAGGCTGTCGGCAAGCGGCAGGCCATTGGCATCGTGGAAATAACCCGGCACATAGAGGGTCGTTCCCACGCAGAAGGGCGGCGCGAAAGCGGTCCGGAAGCCCATGCCGGCAGGTTCGGTCCACTGGATGGGTCCGTAGAGCTGTCCGAGCTGGACCACGTAGATCCGGCTGCCGCTGCGGCTGCAGGCCAGGACCTGGAGGCCGTTGGCGCCATAGACGACGGATTCGAGGTCATCCTCGGGCAGGTCGAAGCGCAGCGCTCGCCAGCCGCCCGCCAGCGCGTCCAGGCTCAGGACCCATAGGCGTACCTGCCGCGGAGGGTCCAGGGGCCAGTCCAGCAGCAGGATACCCCTGCCCCGCGGGTCCACCGCCACGAGCTGACTTGTCTCGGGCACGAACCCGATGCTCCGGAGCCAGTCGTAGGCCATCAGCCACAGGGTCGTGCCGCTAGGGGCCAGCGTGAAGGTGGTAGCGTCTGGGCCACCCGCCAGGTTCGCCACACCCGTCAGGGTGGCCTTGAAGGCCCCGGCCGCCTTGGGACCAGTGGCCTCCGGGCGCGCCTGGCAGTAGGTCGGCCACCAGTCCCACATCGGCCGAATGCCACCGCTGGCAACGTAAGACCCGTTGTTGCCCAGGTGGGCCACGTTCAGCGCGGTCAGGTCCAATGCGGCGGGGGTAAGCCATTCCGCGGCATCCTGCACCGCATCGCCATCGAGGTCGCGCCAGATGAGCAGATCGCTCAGCTCGGCGCCAGCGACCTGGCCATCGCCATTGAGATCGAAGGCCGCCAGCCGCTCGAAACCGTCCTGGTAGCCGCCGGCAGTGCCAATGAGGTCCAGGCCACACAGCACGGGCGCTGGCACCCCAGCCGGCGCATGCACCAACAGGCCGGCAGCCGGCCCGGGCCATTCGGTCGCGTCAGGGTAGCCATCGCCGTCCATATCGAACCAGGCCACCCGGTCCGGGTAGACCCAGAATGGATGCGCATCCACCTCGGCACCAGGGACATCCGGGATAGCTCCAGCCCCCAGGTCGAGCACCAGGGGACTGACGTACTTGCTGCCCAGCACCTCGGTGTCGGGGAGCGCCACGCCCGCCGGCGGCGGCGCGCAGTAGACCGCACCCCGGCCGGGGACGACCCCATACCCCGCCGGCACGGCGCCGCCGCCCGCGGCCAGGAGCGACAGGCAGTCAACGATCACCGGCTCTGAGACCGCTGGGAACTCCGCCAGGCGCGTAGCCATGGCCGTCGTTGCGGCGTTGAGGCCGGGGTCCCGGCTGGCCACCTCGGCGGCACAGGCTGCGGCCAGGCGCGCCTGGGAGGTCAGAGCCGGGGACGTGCCCCCGGCGCGGCACACCACGGCAGAGAGGAACGTGAAAGAGACCACGGAGAGGAGACTGGATCGCATGGCGTTGGCCCCCAGACAGGCTGCGGTATCTATCTCGGGCACTGGCACCCTAGTACCGGCGGGCGGAAGTGAGTACCCGCATGTCGGCGCACAGCCCGCCCGGGGCGCCGAGGCTGAACCGGGCCCCATCGGACCCGCTGGCGGTGTGCCTGTCGGCGCGCTGGCCGCTGCCCGCCGGCCATGTCGGCGCCCCTGGCGCTGCCATGGCCGTCGCCAGCGGGCCAGCCGGGTGCCAATGGGCTGCGTGGTGGCGCCGGTCAGCCGTCGCCTCAGGGACATGGCTGGGGACTCGCGCCCGCTGGCACTAGTACCAATATGCCCGGCCCTGCCGGTGAACGCAACCGGACTACCGGTAGCCGGACACTGGACTGGGGGTCGCCCCTGGGGCGCCTGCCCCAGCCGCGTTGGGGCACGGGCCTGGAGGCCTGTCCGCTCCCTCACGGTCGCGGCTCTGCCAGGGACCCGGTCCGAGCCGCGCGCGCAAGCAAGCGGACCCCAAGCCAGTGGCCGCACGCGATCACCCGAAGGCCTCCCTTGACGGCCAGTCCGGCCCACCGTATCTCCTGCCGGCATGGCTGGGAGAGACCTGGACCGCGGGAGATACATCGTGAAACACAGGACCGCATCCCTCCTGCCTGCCGTCCTGGCGGCTGCCCTCTCCCTGACCTCACGTGCGCCGGCCGGTGAGCCCGTCCATCTGGGCGCCGGGGACTACGCCGTCACCGTCGACAGCCGGGGCGTGTCGTTCTCCCACGCCGGAATCCCCATCAGCCTCGGCAGCTACTTCACCGCGTTCAGGCCGGAGCACAAGGGCACCCCTCATCGCCTGGTGCGAGTGCGATGCCTGCAAGGCCCTCGACGGCGAGCCGGGCAAGGTCATGACCGACCGCCTGCTGGACTACGCCAACCACGTCGCCAGGGCCGTCGCCGCCCAGTACCCCGATAGGATCATCGTCACCCTCGCCTACACCAACGCCACCTCCCCGCCACCCACCCGCGTCCTGCCCGAGCCAAACGTCATGGTGCAGTACTGTCCCTACCCGCACCGCACCGCCTGCCAGAGCCACGACCTGACCTACAAGAAGGACCGCCAGGGCCTCGCCGACCTCACCGGCTGGATCGCCAAGGGCCCCAGGAACATGCACATCTTCGACGACCCCTGCGGCTATGCCGTCTACCACGAGCCGTTCGGCAGTTCCCATGCCATGAAGCGCAAACTCGATTCCTACGCCGAGCAGGGCATCCGGGGCATCTACTACTGCGGGGTGCCGAGCACCTTCCGTGACCTCTTCGTCTTCGTCCAGAGCCGCCTGCTGTGGGAACCCAAGGCGCCGGTCGAGCCGCTCATCGACGAACTCATGGCGGCCTATTACGGGCCGGCAGCCCCGGCCATGCGCCAGTACGTCGACCGGTCCCACCGCGAGGTCGAGACGCGCCCGGTGCACCAGATGTGCGAAGGCCCCAACTCCGGTCTGGTCACCCCGGCCCTGGCCGAGGAGGCCCTGGCCCTCTTCGCCCAGGCCGAGAAGGCAGCCCGCAACGACCGCGCTGCCCTCTACCGTGTCCGCCAGGAGAAGCTCAACGTCCTCTTCGCCGACCTCAACGAACGCAACCCCGCCAATGGCCGCCTGGCCGTGCCCCCGGACGAGTTCGCCCGCCGCCTGGGCGAGTTCGTGGCCATTGGCCGCGCCGCCAGGGCCGGCAACCTCCTCCGCAGCCAGAAGTCGGCCGCTGAGTGGCTCTACAAGGCCGCCCGCGTCCGCACCACCGTCAGCCCCTGGTATGCCGACCCCCTCGTGTCGCGGCCGATCGAGTGCGGCGATCCCCCTCCTCGCCGGCGCCCTCAAGGCCGGCATGAACGACCTGCGCATCGCCACCCTCAACGACTCCCCGGCCCCCGATGCCGGCTGGTTCATGCTCCCCGGATGCCGGCTGCTCTGGAAGTGACGCCTGGCATCCCCGGGTTGCCGTCCGCTCTCAGCCGCCCGACCGGCCTCTCCCACCCGCCTCCGTCAGGTTCGGCTCTCGCGACGTTGGCGGCCCCGCCATGGGCCCCAGCGCGCCGCCAAAACCGACGGCGGCGTGACCCCCTGCAGCGCCCCGCGGGACGGCCGGACGGAACCCGGTTTCCGCGACGCCAACAAGGCCAGCCGGCCGAGGCCTTCGGGCCCCGTCAGGACCGGCTGAAGCCTCGACGACGAACGGGGGGGCAACTCAGCCCAAGTCCCTTGCTTACGGTGCTCTGCCGGCGGCCCGCTGGGCGCCATCGGCTGGCATTCACGGGCAGCACCGGTTACGCGGTGTGGGTGGAGTGGATCCCCGGCGCCGGCGGCACGGCCTGGGCCGGCCGCCGAGGATCATCCGGTTCGGGTGGGCGGGTAGGCCAGAGGCACACACGCCGCAGGACGTGCGGGCCCGGTTGGCCGTTGCCTGAGGCAGCCTCGGGAGGGCACTGATGTCGATCATGGCCAGGCTGGCCGGCTCTGCGCCGGGGTGCCTCTGCCTGGCAGTGCCCTGGGGCCTGGCGCTGGCCGCCCAGGCCAGCGCCGAGGCACTGGCGACGGGTCACGTCAGGGCCTTCGGGGGCGGCGTCGAGCTGAGCTTCCGGTGAGGGACCGTGGCAGCTTGGAGTGCGGGCAGCGCCGGCCCTATGCGAGGCGCTGGCGCGCTTCCTCGTAGAGCGCCACGGAGATGCGGGATCCGTGGCGGGCCACCAGATCCTCAAGGGCCCGGCCGGCGTCCTCCGCCGGGAGCAAGCCGCAGTTCCGGGCCCGGATCAGGGTACCCAGAGTGCCCGCCACGCGGAGCCCCTCGGCCTGGGCGATCCGACGCACCAGCGCGTCGTCGGTGAGCACCACCGCCGGGCGTTCACGGCAGGCCAGCGTCAGGACCTCGCGGTCTGCCTGACTCAGGGCGGTGCCAGGGAAGTCTGCCGCTGCCACGGTCACCGTCCGGCAGGTGCGGAGGAAGTCCTGCAGACGACGGGCCTCGGCCAGGGGCGTCGAAGGCCGGACCAACTCGCGGTGCACGGCCGCGGGCACCAGAACCCGCCCTGGGTAGACACCACCGAAGAGCGACAGCATACCCAGCTTGGTGAGGAAGATGAGCGGCGATGCATCGGCTACCAGGACGCTCATGCCTCAGGCCCTTCAGCCAACTCCTGACGCAGGTCCTCCGGCGTCAGGTGGAGCTCCAGCCCGGCCTCAGGAAGGCGCAGGAGAAAGTCATACACGCCGATCCCCGCCATCTCGGCGGCCCGTGAGAGCGATACGGCCCGCCGACGGTAGGCAGCACATGCGGCGTCGAACCGATACTGCGCATAGCCCCGCCGCAGAAACTGCTTCAGCAGCGCCGAGCGATCCAGACCGGACTCAGCCGCCGCCTGGTCGAGGCCCTCGACCTCGTCTGCGGCCAGGCGGACGGAGAGAGTAAGCGTCTTCATGCTGTATGCGAACCTCTGTATTGTCTACACTGTATCCTGCGGTCGGCCGGTCGGCAACCGTCCTCGCCGCAGCCTGCACCAAGGCCGGCGCCTACCCCCGGGTCGGGTCGCGCACACTGCCGCTGGTGGAATGGCCGTGCCCCACCAGGGGTGCTCCAAGATCGCGCGCCGCCCCCCTTTCCCTGGACCGCCCGCGGCCTCGCGGGCACTGGCCGCGAGGCTGGGGCCGCTCCACCTCTGTCGGCAGCCCACGCCAAAGCCGAAGTGCCGAAACCGGAACAGCCCTGCCGGGCTACGGCTAGGGGTAGAAACTCACGCCCGCTGGCACTAGTGTGAGTATGGTTGTCGAGCGAGCGTTGTGGGGGCCCGCGGGGCGGACGAGGGTCCCCGAAAGGAGCGACTGTGGCCATGAAGACCGAAGCAAAGCCCAAGGGCACCTGGTTGCACCGTACGGCCATACGGCTTCTCGCCCTGGCCCTGGGGGTCCTCATCTTCTGGGTGCTTGGGTTCCTGGTGGACGACATCCGGTCCCTCCGAGGCCCCGACTACGAGACCGTGGAGAGGCGACACGTCGACCAGGCCCTGGTCGCGAAGCAGGCCGATCTCGAGCGGCAGATCGCCGATCTCACGCGCCAGCTCGAGAACCAGACGGAGAAGCAGCGCGTGGTCGGCGATAGCTCCCGCAACCTGCAGGAGACCATCAACCAACTGCTCGAACTGCGCAAACTCGGCATACAGAAGGACATCGCCCTCTCGGCCACCGAACAGGCCACCTTCACCAGCAGTCTCAACCTCTTCCTTGACAACCAGAAACGCTACCAGGATCTGTGCCAGACCAGCGCCGACATGCTGGAGCGGAAGCAGGGACTGGTGCGCGAGAAGGACGAGACGGCGCAGGCGATCGAGCGGCAGCGCCGGCCGGCCCGGGACGAGTTCAACGCCCTGAGCCAGAAACACCGGCTGAAGCTGGCGTTCCTGCAGCTTGCGGTGTTGCTGCCGATCCTGGCGATAGCGGCCTTCGCCATCGTCAGGAAGCGCTCCAGCATCTACTTTCCGCTGCTGCTCGCCTTTGGCGGGGCGACCCTGGTCAAGGTCGCCCTGGTGGTGCATGCGTATTTCCCCACCCGCTACTTCAAGTACATCCTCATTGGCGGGCTCCTGCTGGTGGTGGCGCGGCTGCTGATCCACGTCATCCGGGCCATTGCCTTCCCCAAGACACAGTGGCTGGTAAGGCAGTACCGCGAGGCCTACGAACGCTTCCTGTGCCCGGTTTGCGAGTACCCGATACGCACCGGCCCCCGGCGGTACCTTTTCTGGACCCGGCGGACGGTCAACCGGGCCGTGGTCCCGACAGAGGGGCAGGACGACGAGGCGGAATACACCTGCCCAGCCTGCGGCAACCGGCTCTTCGAGGAATGCCCCGCCTGCCACAAGGTCCGGCACGCGCTGCTGCCGCACTGTTCGCACTGCGGCGCCGAGAAGGGGCCGGCGTAGAGCCCTGGCATGGCCGGCATGGGCCAGTACGGTAACGCCTGCCTGCCTGGGCGGACCCGACCAGTGCCGCGGCCTGGAGAGGGCGCTGGTGGTGCAGACGCTCTCGGACGCGATCTATGCCTCTGCCGCCCGCGGCGACGCCGTCGACTTCTGAGGAGCACGCCATGGGGCAACGCCAAGCCCGGGGGCCGAACCGCCCCAACGTCCTGCTGATCGTCAGCGACGACCAGCGCTTCGACACCATCGGGGCCCTGGGGAATCCGCACATCCACACGCCGGCGCTGGATGGACTGGTGCGGGACGGCTTCGCCTTCGAGCGGCACTTCTGCACCACGCCCATCTGCACGCCGGCCCGGGCCGAGATCCTGACGGGCTGCGACTCGTTCCGCAACCGCGTGCCCTGGTTCGGTATGCCCATCAACCCGGACCTGACGCTGCTGCCCCGGGCCTTCCAGGACGCCGGATTCCACACCATCCACGTCGGCAAGTGGCACAATGACGGCCATCCCCGCGACAAGGGCTACGCGCGGACCCGCCGCGTCTTTCCGTCGGACAACCTGAACGACTACCGGCACCACGGCCACTGGATGCGCTTCCGGGAGGGGGACGGGGAGGTCGCAGGCCACAGCACGGAGCTGTTCACGGCGGCGGCCATCGAGGAGGTCGCGGCAGCACCCGCGGACCGGCCGTGGTTCTGCTACCTGGCCTACACGGCCCCGCACGACCCGCACGACAGCCTGCCGCCCTTCGACACCCTGTACGAGGCGGGCCAGATGCCGTTGCTCCCCAACTACATGCCGGAACACCCCTTCGACAACGGCGTCATGACCATTCGCGATGAGCTGCTCGAGAACTGGCCGCGCACGCACGAGGCCATGCGCCGGTACCGGTGTCGTTACTATGCCATTATCAGTCACTTGGATCACTGCATCGGCAGGCTTCTGGGCCGCCTACGCGCCGGCGGTCGCCTCGACGATACGGTGGTCGTCTTCACCGGCGACCAGGGCCTGGCGGTGGGCAGCCACGGCCTCCTCGGGAAGGAGAACCTGTACGACCACAGCATCGCCAGCCCCCTGATCCTCTGCGGCCCGGGGATCCCTGCGGGTGGACGTTCCCGGGGCATGAGTCACCACATGGACCTCTTCCCGACGCTGTGCGAGCTGGCCGGCGTGCCGCGCCCGGCCTCGGCCACCGGCGGCCACAGCCTGGGACCCATCCTACGCGGCCAGGCCGAGCGCGTCCGCGATGCGGTGCTCTGCGAGTTCTGCGTGCCCAAGGCCAAGGCCGGGCCCCTGTGCCACGTCCAACGCGCGCTGCGAACGGAACGCTGGAAGCTGGTCTGGTACGCCGACTGCCGGCGGTTCCAGCTCTTCGACCTGGAGCGCGACGCCGACGAACTCGTGGACCTCCTCGCGCCCTGGCGGCGCGAGCTCTGGCACCCCCAGGCCCAGGAGGGCGGCACACTGATGTGGGCCAGGGACCGCTGGGCCCCACCGGACCACCGGCCGCGCTATGTCGCCGCGGAGACCGATGCCGTGGCCCGCGACCTCTGGCAGCGCCTGCTCTCGATGATGGATGCCATGGGCGACCCGCTCCCTGCCGAAGCGCGGCCACCGTGCCCGGTTCCGGACGCCGGGTGAGCACGGTCGAGGATACCCGTCTCACGTCTCCCATAGAGGCATGGTCAGGTCCCAGCCGCAGGTCCTGTGGTCTCCGCGTTCCCCGCTGGACCGCCCACGGTCGCGCGGCCGCGGGAGCATCTGGCCGCGGGGGGCGTTCGCCCCTGGGGCCGCGGCCGCTCCAGCATGGCTCTACGGTTGGCCTATGCATGGTATGAGCCTATGCCCCCCCCCTGAGCGGGTGATCCGGCCACTGATCCTCCAACCGGTGGACCGGATCCCAACGGACGGCGATGACGTGAGCGGCCCGCGCCACACCTATGGTCCCGGCCGAAGCCATGGAAACGCCCGCTGCAAGGGGCGCTATCGGAGCTTCCGTCACTGGCAGACGACGGCCAGTGAAGGAAGATCCGCCTGGGGCTGCCTCTCGGAAGCCGCCGAGGACGGGGTGACCGGCGAGGTGAGCGGGAGGTCTTCAGGCCGCTCTATCGCGCCTACCTCTCGATCTGGCTGATCAGCGCACGCGCCTGGCCGTGGACATCGCCGAAGCGGTCCGGCCAGGCCTTGGCCAGCACCCGCCGCAGGGCTTCCCGGGCCTCGGCGGCCTGGCCGGTGTGGATCTGGGCGGCGGCCAGCCCGAGCAGCCCTGTCGGCTCCAGCTCGCGCAGCTCGCAGACGCGCTGCCAGTGGGGGATGGCCTCGGGCCAGCGGTCCTGTTCCTGGCGGAGCGTGGCCAGGGCCTGGTGGCTCTCGGCTTCGTGGGGGGCGGCCTCGACGAGGGCTGTGGCGGCGCGTTCGGCCTCCTGGGGCTTCTGGAGAGCTGCCAGGCGGCGGCAGAGCTCGCGGCGGACGTCGAGGTCCCGCGGCATGAGCTCGCCAAGGTCGAGGAGCTGGCTCACGGCCTCCTCCGGCCAGCGCAGGGCGTCGCAGGAGGCCACCAGGGCCCGGTACGTCTCCTCGTCGTTGGGCTGGCCGGCCAGGGCCTTGCGGAACTGGGCCACGGCCTTGTCGTGGGCGTTGCGCTCGGCGTAGACGCGACCCAGGGCCTGGCGCACGATGGGACTGTCGAGGCGGGTCCCGGCGACCTGCTTGTCGAGGCCAGCGACGTAGGCGTCCGGGTCTTTGGTATCCCGCAGGACCTGCACCAGGGCCTCGGTGGCCGAGCGCCGGCTGCCCAGGTCCCGGCCCCAGCAGACCACCGCTCCGGCGGCGGCCTCGACGGCGGCGGCGGTGTCACCGAGTCCGGCGTGGGCGTGGGCGAGGCGGCCGTAGTACTCGGAGAGAGTCCCATCGCCGCGGGGCGAGGGCCATGCCGTCTGCCGGTGCAGGGCGATGACCTCGTCGTCGTAGCTCACGGCCCAGCGCAGCAGGCCCCCGTCGAGGCAGCCCCCGGCCAGGGCGGCGAGGGTCTCTTCATCCCACCGGCCGCATTCCTTGAGGTGCCGCTCCGCCGCGGCGCGGGCGGCCTCGGCCTTCTCGAGCTGGCCCGAGCGACCATAGGCCACCAAGAGGCACCGCCGGTAGTCGGGCACGTCAGGCCGCCGGATCACCAGCTTCTCGGCGACCGGCACCGACTCGGCGAAGCGTTGCCGCTGGTGCAGGAGGTCCACCAGCCGGTACTGCCCGCCGTCGTCCAGCAGGTCCCGCTGCCAGGCGTCCTGCAGGATGGAGATGGCCCGATCGTGCAGAGCCAGCCCAAAGAACAGGTAGTCGGCGATGTGAGCTACGGCGGCCCCGGAGTTCCGCCGTTCGGCGTAGACCTCCTCAGCGGCCTTGGCGAAGTCGCCGGCCTCGGCTTCCCAGAAGTACTGCTCCTGGCGGGAGTAGAGCACGCGGCTGCGTTGCTTCTGGCGGCTGAGGTCGGCTCGCAGTTCGCGCAGCACCACGGCCAGCAGGCGCGGTTCCAGGTCGCCCAGGTCCTTGACCTCGGAGAACCGCTGGCCTGTCCGCCAGGCATGCTGCTGCCAGAACGCGTGCCAGTCGAAGCGGAACCAGGCCGGTTCCGCCTCGGCGCAGGCGATGAGGAAAGCCAGGCCGTCGTGGGGGCCGGCCACCTCATGGAGGGCGTCGGCCACGGTCCGGACCGTGTTCTGGTAGAGGTAGGGTTCAGGCGCCTGCTGCCGCAGCACGCCCGGCATGACCTCGGCGGCGAAGGCGCGCAGGGCCTCGGGGACACCGTCGAGCTTGCGGTCGCGGGCGGCGCGGGCTACGCCGCAGAAGCGCTGCACGAGCTCCTGGAGGTGCTGGCGCCGGCCGGGCTTGGCCAGCTCGACGGAGAGTTCGCGGCAGACCGCGGCGAACTGTGCCTGACCGCGGCCGAGGGTGGTCTCGCCGTCCTCGCGGATGGCCGCCTCGTAGAGCCCAAACCGCAGCGCCGTCAGCCACTCCCGCTGGATGGCGCGGCCCGACCGGCTGAGCGCCGTCTGCAGCCAGGCCTCGCCGGCGGCGAAGTGCCGGCACTGCTGGTAGAGAGAGACGAGGGTGCTGACGGCGTCGCGGGCCGTGTCCGGCAGGCGTCCGCCGGAGGCAAGGCGGAAGGCCTCCAGGACCCCCGCGAGGACGGTCGCACCCTCCTCGGCGTGGTCGTAGCAGCCCAGGAGCTGGCCATAGGCATGGGCGATCTCGAGCTGGTCGATGGGGCTCTCGCCGGACCGGCCGTAGAGCGCCGTAGCCTGGCGGAGCTGTTCATCGGCGAGTTCGGCCTGGGTGATCTTGCCGAGGCCCGCGAGGTACTCGGCCATCAGCCGCGGCTCGCCCGGGCTCCAGGTTTCGCGAAACGCCGCGCGCAGGGCCGCCAGCGCCGCGGGGACGTGCTGCCCGGGCTGGTTCAGGACCTCGCTGGCGCGCCGCCGGACCTCGGCCTCGAGCAGACACAGGGCCCGGCGATCGGTGGGGGTCTGTGCCTGGGCGCGGACCTGGGCAATGGCCGCGGCCAGCTCGTCGAAGGTCGCCTCGGTCTGGACCTGGCGGAGCAGGTCGCGGAGGCAGGCGATGAGGGGGTAGACCTGTTGGGCGGTGTGGCCGATAACCCCCTCGGCGAGACAGCGCAGCAGCCGGACATCGCGGGTCTGCTCGAAGAGCTGGCGCACCTGCCAGAGGCACTGCTCGGGGGACTCCGCCTTGCGCAGGAATGTGTTCAGGGCGTCGACCGCGCTGGGGTCTAGGGTGCCGGGCACACCCTCGTCCGAGGGCTGCCGGCGGAGTTTCTCGGACTCCTGTTTGAGTTGCGCCCGGAGCAGATCGGCATCGGTGGACGCGAGTTCCGCCAGGGTCGCCGCATGGGCCAGGTCAGACTCCCCGAGGGCGGTATGCCAGCCGGCGAGGGCGCGGTACTCGGTCGGGGCCAGCTCGTCGTCGGCTGCGACGGCCTTCAGCGCCGCCACCGCCTCGCGGAGGCGGTCCGTCTCGGCCAGCAGATAGGCCAGCGGCACGCGCCAGGGGCTGAAGGCCTCATCCGCTGCGATCCAGGCGCGGAGCTCCGTCTCCAGCTCAGCCGGCCGGTCCAGGGCCAGGAGCAGGCGATGGGAGCGCTCGCGCCAGAACTCGCGGTGATCAGGATCGGCAGCCTGCGCCAGTTCGCGTCGCAGGTAGGCCAGCAGCGCGGTGGCCGTGGGTCCCAGCTCCGACGCCGGGACTCCCCGGAGGTCCCGCTCGGAGGCGTGACCTACAGCTGAGCCCCGGAGGTCCCGCTCGGAGGCGGGGCGGGTGACGAGGAACTCGGCCAGGGCCAGGCGGCGCAGGAGGAGGGCCTCCTCAGTCAGCGAGACGAACGTCCCCGGGGGGTGCGCCCCGAGGGCCTCCAGGGCCTCGGCGGCGAGGTCCTTGCCGGGGGTTGCCGGCAGACGGGCGAGGAGGCCCAGGCGCTCGACCGCGAGCCAGGGCTGCAGGGCCTCGGGCTGGCGCGCCATCTCGGTCTCCAGGCGGGCAGCCACCGCCTCGCGGCTTAGCTCTAGAGCATTGGTCTCCAACGCTTTGCGCTCGGTGCGGGTGAGCTGGTGCAGGGGCTTGGCAGGGACGCTGGCGAGGCGCTCGGCCTGGCCGGGGAGGAGGACCTCGGCGAGAGGGGCCGTGGCGTGGCCCTCCGCCGGAGGCGTCCCCGAATGCCCGGCCACGATGGCGACGCGGCGGCCCTCGACCATCCCGTCCACCAGGGCGGTGAGGGCCCCGGCCTGCATCATGACGCGGTCCGCGGGTGCGGCGTCCAGGGCCAGCTTGCCCAGGGCCTCAAAGGCGCTGTCCTCGCAGTCACGGCGCCAGGGCTGGGCCAGGGCGCAGGCCCGGAACCAGTTCTGGGCGTAGCCGTCGCGGTAGGCATCCAGGCCGGTCCCCGCGGCGTCCGACGCCTCGGCATACAGCCGGCGGCAGAAGCGGATCCACTCGGCGGGGCCGAGGTGCGTCTGGTAGATGGTGGCGGTCAGGCCGCCCCACTGGTCGGCCTCGTGAGGGGTCGGGCGCTGGGCACCGTCCCCGGCCGCCTTGAGGGCCGCCAGCTCGTGGGCCCAGCGGGCCTCGAGGTTGGCGGCGATGGTCTGCCAGGTCTGGGTGTCGGCGGCTGGGGCACCGCCGGGACCCCACCCCACCCACCCGACGCTCGCCTGGACGAGGTCGAAGTCGGCGGTGGTGAGGTCGCCGGTCAGGGTTTTCGCGAACTCGGCGCGCAGCTCGCGGCCGGTGTCGGTGTCGTTCAGACGATGGTCGCCCATGAGGGTGCGGGCGATTCCGAGGGCGCGGGGGCTGGCCGCGGCCGCGCGGACGACCTCGGCGAGGGTCGGGAGCCACTTCTCGTCCAGCCAGTTGGCATAGACGGTGAGCTGAACATCGCCCACCATGAAGCGGGCCGCGGCGGTGGCCCTGGCCAGTTCCAGGGGTGTCAGCGTCCTCGGCGCCCGGCGGACCTCCAGGAGGGGTTCCACCCAGGCCTTCACCAGGGCGTCGGCCTCGGTTTCGCGACCGGCGTAGACGAGGGCTCCGAGGTAGCGCCGGAAGAGGGTCTCATCCTCCTCGGGGTCGGGGTTCGCGGCCAGGGCGGCGAGCCGCGCGAGCTGGCGGTCGTACCAGCCGGCGCGCTCAAGGATGTCGAGCAGAGCATTGCGGACGTCCCGGCGCCAGTAGGACTCCCAGGCCATGTGCGGCTTCTGCAGCGCCGACTCGAGCAGGGCCGCGGCCGGCTCCGGTTCACCGGCGTTGGCCAGGTCCTGGGCGTAGCGGGTGAGGGCATTGGCGTCCCACGGCCGGGCGCGCATCACCGCCTCCTCGATAGCGAGGGCCGCGTGGTCCTGGCCGGCCTGGCGCAGGGCCTCGGCGCGCTGCTGCTGCCACTCGGCGTCGGCCTCCAGGCGTTCGGGCTGGCGGCCGTAGACGGTTTTCGCGACATCGAGCCACTCCAGGCGCTCATTGGGCTGGAGGCCGTTGGCCTGGCCGGCCAGGGTCCCGACCAGGCCCAGTTCGCCGCAGCGCTCGGGGAGGCGGCGCTTGGGGATGGGTGCCAGGTAGGGCCCCAGATCGACGCCCTGGGCCACGAGGTCCCGGGTCGCCTGCAGCAGCGCCTGCCGCATCTCCTCGTGGCGGCGGGAGGCCGAGCGGTAGCTGATCTCCAGGTAGCGCCAGCCGAGCTTGCCGGCCAACTCCTGGCGGAGGGCTTGCAGATGCGGTTGGGCGCGGTCCCACTGCTGGGTCGCGGCGGCGTGCGAGACCAGGGCCAGGCGGTCGGCCACCGTGGCCTTCCCGGCGGCCACGGCGCGCTTGGCGGCAAGCGCGTCCGTCAGGGGGTCCGGCACGAGGATGGCGTCGGCCTTGGCCCGGTCCAGGGCAGCCCAGGCGGCGGTGAGATCAGCGGCATCGGGGGTGTCGATGTCCATCTCGGTCTGGCACAGGACCTCGCCGTCGGCGTCGCGCGCCGTTTCGCGTGTCGGCCACCAAGAGCCGGCAATGTCGCGAAAACGGGCGTACTCGGTCCGCTGGGTGACCTTGCCCTCGTGGACTGTCCACCTCTCGATCATGACGTGGCGCTCGGTGTCCACCAGCACGTGGGTGCGGTCGCCGTCGCGCCCGGCGTAGTCGATGACCAGCTCTGCCCGGTTGCGCCCGCGAGGCTCGACGCGGCAGCGACGGGCACGGTAGCCCTCGGCGAGGAGCTTGGTGGCGAAGTCGTCCTCGAGCAGGGGGCTGCCGGGCAGGGCGGCCTCGCCGCGGGTGGCGACGCGACCGAGGCGGGACGCCAGGAGGATGGTGCCGATCTGGTCCGGTGTGGACCAGGAGACACTGGGCAGGCCGTGGTCGGCGGCCGCGAAGGACAGCCAGCGGTCCGGGCCGACCAGATCCAGGCGCGTGGCGAGGGTCACCTCGCGCCCATTCCGCCGCGGCTCGAAGGTGCGGGTGCTACGCAGGGAGCGGACCGTCAGCCCGGAGGCGGCCAGGGCCGGTCGCCGGTCCAGGTTGAGCGCCAGGCGGAAGGCCTCCTCGGACCAGCCCGGCGGCCGGCGCAGGGAGGAGGGTTTCGGGGCACGCCACGTGGGCAGAACGGGGACCCACGGCCGCAGCCACTGGTC
>Ga0172371_10001618_pt1 | contig 35814 bp, 26 predicted proteins | sample Lak12m_FD_114543 | JGI IMG/M metagenome (GOLD analysis project Ga0172371, IMG submission 114543) | Freshwater microbial communities from Kabuno Bay, South-Kivu, Congo - kab_022012_12m | ecosystem: Environmental > Aquatic > Freshwater > Lake | place: Democratic Republic of the Congo: South-Kivu... | reverse complement strand
ACCCCTTAGGGTCAGAATCAATAAATTCTTGACGAACCTCAAGCGTTGTTAAATTTGAAAAAGCTTCTAAAAATTTTGTACCTAAAGTCCCTGTAACTACGTCTCCGGATTCCTGATAAGCATTATCCTCAAATGACCCTACCCCACTCCCAGGCCGATAAAAAACACCTACAACATAGTTTACTATTGACACCAGCTTTTCGTATTGACTTGCAAATTTACTTGGCTCCAACCATTCCTCAACCTCAAAACCATCTAGCTCTTTTGTTTTTTCGGCTAAATCTTGTAGATAATTTTTCTGAGACTCAAAATTTTCAAGCAACTGAGTTATTACTGAATTTTTATTAAAAACAGTATGAAGCCAAGCTTGAAGAATTCCTAAATCTGAAAGGCTTTTATACATTTTTACAAAATCTTCTCTTTTATCCGCCGGTAAATCTTTGACAAACGATATCAATTTTTCAGCCAAAGCCGGCGTTGTAACGTGATCACTCAACTTAGCAAACTGAATAGATTGCAGGGCCCAAGATTCATCTGGTGACAACACACCACCACTTACTTCCTTATCCAAAGCCTGCCTCAAAACAAATGCGTTACCTAACTTTTTTATAAACTTAGACTCACTTCTCAATAATTCAAACAAATTCACAAAAGAATATCCCGACTCAATCTTGTCGTTTGGTTGCTGATAAATAATCGCTTCAAGACATCTTACTGCGTACAAAAAACGCTGCTTAACTTTTCGCGCTTCCAAGCCACGCTTATCTTCAAAACCATCTAGTTCTTCAATCAATAATTTTATTTTTTTTGCATAAACCACCAAATATTTTTTCAGCATCGTTATTTGGTTTTGTAAGTCATGCTCTAGATTTCCGCCGGCAAAAGACATCATGTACGCTTCAACATTAGTGTTTAACTGTGTAATTAATTCAACAACAATCGCCATTAATGAAATTTTTTTGTAATTGACGTCGTCACTTGTTTTTATGACCTTCAAAAATCCTTTTAGTCTAGGTAAAAATTGTTTTAGGCTTTCAGGTTCTTTTTCTACTTCAATACCCTGAGAAACGGCAACAGATAACAAAAGTTGTCTTACACGCTCCTCAGATAGACCTCCAATTAAATATTGTCTTAACTCAATAAAAACAGGATCTTCATTTGCTCCTAAAATTTTACTAACCAAACCCTTAAATTTAATTTGCTTCGTTTCAGTGTTTTCCTTTAAGCTTACCAAGGCTGGAATTGGGTATGTAACCCAACCAGACTCTTTGAGCTCGGAATTAACCACATCCAATGTCCATGGAACAACAACCGCCTGTTGTAAATCAACCACAACTTTTTGACCACTATCAACCAGTGATGAAACCTTTGCAAATTCCGGAACTATCAATACAGGCTTTTTATAAGAACGAAAGGTTGCTGCTTCATGTGATGTTACTGGCGCAGGCTGACCAATAACAATGCATTTTATCGCTGCTTTTTTTGCACTATTTTTTTCGGCATTATATCTATCCAGGGCAGCAGTAATATCCTTTTCAATAATTATTTCGTCTGGGCTGGAAACCAACTTTACAGCCCCATCACCGGCTAAAAGTATTTCGCCGTTTATTCGGCCTTGATAACTTTCAACATTTTTCAAATAACTTGGTTCTTCGCCCGCACCAATACTCTGAAATGGTCGAGCCTGAACTATGTAAATTATTCCCTTGTAATTATCGACAACAAACTCAACATCCATAGGCTGTTTGTAAAATTTTTCAATCGCATCAGAAATAAATTTTAATGTAAAAACAGCATTTTGATCTAAAGCAGGAGTGTTTACCAGTGGCTCTGGATTATCTATTTCATCGGATCCTTTTTTTCCATCTAATTTTGGAACAAGTCGTTTTGTTTTTGGCCTTATCACTGAATGTATGCTGTAATCAGAACCTACGTAGTAAGTATCAACAGGAACCCTACTGTTAACAACTCCTTCGTTCAAACCCCTTGATGCGTTTATGACTGTAAGCTTAGTTGTCGCTTCACTCCCATCAGGATTTTTCAAACCCGATCTCGCAAGACCCCCTTCCTGCTCTTCGGTATAAATCACACCACATGAGGGTATCTTTAGAAGGTCAACGAAAAGTTTACCGATTGGTTGTTTCACATCAATTTTAGTCCCGCTTATACCCGTTACTTGCCTAATTAATTCCTCTGGTAAAACCCCTTTCAGCTTGCCTAAATACCCTCCTGTTGTTTTAGATTTTTCTTCACATATCATTATCTGAAATAACACAGGAACAAACGCCTCATCAAAAATCTGTTTATCATGAGCATTAAGCCGTTGCATGAACGATTTTTCATTAAAATATGAAGCCACAACTATTGCTATAGCATCCCAAATCGCTTTTGGATCTGCTGGATTAACATTCAAAACACTTTCGTTACCGCCAGCGTTAGCAGTTTCTTTAGTATCTTCTCTTCCTGTACTACGAATTATCAAGTTATGCGGAACTGCAATCTTAATAAAATCACCAGGCTCACCTGATTCTTTTATCCACCTCGCCTTAAAATCTTCTTGCGCTGGATCATACTGAAAGCCTTGGGCTGTTACAATTAATTTGTTAAGCGATTGTTGTACGCTATCTACACCAAAAGCAGCATCTAAATTTGAAAAACAAAATCTTGGCTCATTAGTCCTAAAATGCGCATAAATTCCAGTCGGCACTTTGTATTGACCGTATTGATCACCTAGAACTTTTTCTTGACGGCCACCCAAAGCAAATAATTTTGGATAAAATTCTTGCTCAACTAATGCCAAGTTAATAACACCCCAATCTATATCCGACTCATATCCACCACTAATATCTTCACTATTATTCCAAGTAAATCTTCTTAGTTGATAGACTTGTAGCTCCCAAACTCTATTCAATTCATAAAACTGCTTACGTTGAAGATAGTTCAATATTTGATTAGACGAAACTCCAACAAAACTAGGAACTGAAACTTCATAAGGAACATAACCGTTAAATTTTGCTTTATATAATTCACGACTCATATTCGGTTTTTTATGTAAATATGGATATAAAATTTTCGATAGGGTTTCGAGTTGCTTTAAATTTGATGTCTTAAAACCATAGCCCTGTTTCAAAGCATATTCATTTAAAGCAGCTTCATCACAAAAAGTATCTAGTGATTCTATAAAGCTACTTGGTGACAAATCTAATGATGGCTCGGATACCAATCCCATAGAAAATAAATTCATTGAATAAATAAGGCCTACACAAATTAAAGTTAAAAAACATACTTTTTTCACGACATCTCCTTTTTTTTAGGCGCCACTTTTTCAGCAGCGCCTTTTAACAAATTCATAAATTTAAACTGAAGGCATTGCGCTTCCATATCCAGGCAAAGTTTTTAATTCTATGATTCTAAATTTGCTGGCCCAACCAAACAAAGCTCCTGGTTTACTTGACTCCAAAAATTTTGCATCTACATTTTGCATGTTGTAAAAATCTTCACCTGGGTAGGGATTTGCGGCAGGCAAGCCATTAATAAATGCCCTAGCTTTAGCATCTAGTTCAAATAAATCAACAAGGTTTTTCCATGTTTCTGTTTTTATATTTTCTGGATTAATTTCTTCAAAATTCAAAATATCGCACACAAGCCTAAATAAAATCTCATTCATTGGAAAATTGACACAATCCTGTACAGCTTTCTTGGATCCATCGCTTAATGTAGTCGTCGAAACAGTCTCAACAGTTTCAAAATAATTAGGCTTAATAGTGTTATATTCGCCGCCCAAAGCGAACCTCACTGGAATAACTACTGTATAAAGTCGTTTAAAAGAAACAAAATCGGAATTCAAACGATAATTTTGTTCATTACAAAGTCTTCTTAATATCTTTATGATTTTTATATAAACAGTATTTATAGCATCTTTGCATTTATCCTCTGGCAAAGCACGCTCAACAATAGTTCTTAAATGTTTTATTGCCCATCCCAAAGCCAAGTGCGACCTACTTCCATTCAATGAAATATCAACTATTGATTCGGCAAGCTTAAGTTCCAACTTGCTATCACCTTGCACAATTCCAGTTATATAAGCAGACTCATGTCCATAAACACTTCCGTTAAGACCCCAAAATTTTCTATATATTTTTTCGACATCTGTTTCAGACTGGCTTCGACCTCTTCCTTCAGTAGCCATAGTTATATCCAAGCCATGAAAAATATACCAAGGTAAATAAGTTATCAGAGTTCTTTCGTCAAGATGCCATTTCCACTCAACACTTACATTTAAACACTTTACATCAACTTTAATGCCAGACGTCCTGCTTACAGCCTCTATAAAATCACCAACCTTATAAAAACGCCCAGCTTCATTTGGGCCACATATGTTACAAGTGATTTGTATTTTTTTACTATCAACATCATATTTTAATTCTATGCTAAAACCATGAGCACCAAGTGGTAAATTGTATTTGTAGACAAGACTATTCTTAATAAACGAAACACCTATTAATGATAGTCTATTAAAATCAACAGCTCTATCTGCACATTTCTCAGAAGCAGGAATTTTTTTTACTTCTTCTATTCTAGAAATAACCAACTCTAAAAATGCTGGTTTTGGTACCTGTGAAAATAAAGTATATTTACCCATAAGCGAAACTGTATTCAATGTACTTTGATGTATAAAGGTAAAAGCATCTTCTAAGGTCTCAATATCACCGCCGTATCCAGAATCTCCTACCGATCCAATTGCATTAGCAGAAACATCAAATTCTGGCGAATTATTCATATGTTTAACTTCGGGATTAAAATCATCACTAGTTAACAAAGAAGTCTTGTTAATAGTACAAAAACCGTCAAGCTCAACAAATTTATCTCTCAAGATTAAGAGTTTTTGATACAAGTTCTTTTTTGCTGAAAGATCTAAATCTGATGGATCAAGAAAACCATCAATAACCATCTTATCGCCAACCTTAATAGTTGCTAAGGCATTCAAAATTCTGAATGATTGCTGTAGCATTTTGCGTACGTTGATCAATTTACTGTCAAGTGTATATTTATCAGAACCTTTTAATGTTTTAATTGCTGTATCAACGACATTAACAAGAGATTGTATAAAATTGAGTGCCGATATTTTTTCCAAACCCCTGGGATCAGAATCAATAAAATTTTGCTCAAACTCAAGTGTAGCTAAATTTGAAAAGGCATCTAAAAATTTTGTTTGCAAAGTACCCGTAACAACCGCTCCAGACTCCTGATAAGAATCACCTTCAAAATGACCAACTCCACTGCTTAACTCATATTTCACACCCACAACGTAATCTACTATTGCCAACAACTTGTTATATTGGCTTTCAAACTTACTTGGCTCCAACCATTCTTCAGAATCCAAAACATCCAACATCTTAGTTTTTTCAGCCAAATCTTTTAAATATTGTTCTTGGACTTCAAAATTTGAAAGCAATAAATTTTGATGAATACCTTTATAAAAAATAGTGTGAATCCAAGCCTGCAAAATGCCTAAATCTGAAAGACTTTGATACATTTTTACAAAAGCATCTCTTTTATCAGTACGTAAATTTCTAATAAACGATATCCATTTTTCAGCTAGCTCAGGAGTTGTTACATGATCACTTAAACGGGCAAATTGAACAGATTTTAAAGCCCAAGATTCGTCCGGAGATAACACTGCACCACTTTTTTCTTTTTCATACGCTGACTTCAATAATGCTTTGTTGAGTAATTTTTCTATAATTTTAGGCTCGTCTTGCAATGATTTAAACAAAGTTACAAAAGAATATCCTGCAATAATTTTATCACTCGGTTGTTGATAAATAATAGCCTCTAGACATCTTACAACATACAAAAATCGTTGCTTAACTTTACGAGCTTCTAAGCCTCGCTTATCCTCAAGACCTTTTAATACCTCTATCAATAAATTTATTTTTGTTGCATAGACTACCAAATATTTTTTGAGCATTGTTATCTGATTCTGTAAATCATTATCTGGATCTTGAGCATCTAAAGACGTCGCATAAACTTTAATCTTTTTATTTAATTGCGAAATTAATTCAACACCAATGGCCATTAATGCAATTTTTTTGGTTTCCGGACTATCGCTTGTTTTAAGCGTTTTTAAAAGGCGTTGCAACTTCGGTAAAAAGGCCTTTCGACTTGCAATGCCTTCTTCTACTGTGATTTCTTGAGATTCCGAAATAAACCTTAAAACTTGTCGTACATGCTCCTCAGTAATTTCGCCAATTAAACTTCGTTGCAATTCAACAAAAATAGGATCTTTATTTTTTCCCGAAATTGTGCTCACCAATCCAGTAAAATTAATTTTCTTTGTCTCCGCGTTTTCTTTTAAACTTACTAAAGCTGGAATTGGGTATGTAACCCAACCAGATTCTTTGCTTTCAGCATCAAACTCCTCGAACATCCATTGGACAATAACAGCCTGCTGTAAATCAATAGCAATTTTTTGTCCGCCATCAACCAATGATGAAACCTTTGCAAATTCCGGAACTATCAATACAGGCTTTTTATAAGAACGAAACGTTGCTGCTTCGTGTGATGTTACTGGTGCAGGTTGACCGATAACAATGCATTTTATCGCTTCTTTTTTTGCACTATTTTTTTCAGCGTTGTATCTATCAAGCGCTGCTGTAATATCTTTTTCTATAATTATTTGGTCTGGACTTGAAACCAACTTTACCGCCCCATCACCCGCCAAAAGTATTTCGCCGTTTATTCGACCTTCATAACGTTCAACATTTTTAAGATAACAAGGCTCTTCACCGGCACCAATGCTTTGAAATGGACGAGCCTGAACTATGTAAATCACGCCATTGTAATTATCAACCACAAACTCTACATCCATAGGTTGCTTGTAAAATTTTTCAATCGCATCAGAAATAAATTTTAATGTAAAAACAGCATTTTGATCTAAAGCGGGAGTGTTTACCAGTGGCTCTGGATTTTCTACTTCATCAGATCCTTTTGTTCCATCTGATTTTGGAACAAGACGTTTTGTTTTTGATCTTATCACTGAATGGATAGTGTAATCAGAACCAACGTAGTACGTATCAACCGGAACCTTACTGTTAACCACACCCTCATTCAAACCCCTTGATGCATTTATGACTGTAATCTTTGTAGTCGCCTCACTCCCATCAGGATTTTTTGCTCCAGACCTTGCAAGTCCACCTTCTTGTTCTTCGGTGTAAATCACACCACATGAAGGTATTTTTAGAAGGTCAACGAAAAGCTTACCTCTTGGTTGTTTCACATCAATCTTAGTCCCCTTAAGATTTGTCGCCGCCCTAATTATTTCTGGCGATACAACACCTTGTAGTTTGCCCAAATACCCGCCAGTAGTCTGAGATTTTTCTTCACATATCATTATCTGAAATAACACAGGAACAAATGCTTCATCAAAAATCTGTTTATCATGAGCATTAAGCCTCTGCATGAAAGATTTTTCATTAAAATATGAAGCGACGACTATTGCTATGGCTTCCCAAATTGCGCGTGGATCTGCTGGATTAACATTCAAAACACTTTCATTACCACCGGCGTTGGCCGTCTCTTTTGTATCTTCCCTCCCGGTACTACGAATTATAAGATTGCGAGGTGATCCTAAACGTACAAAATTACCAAGCTCACCGGATTCTTTTTTCCACCTTGCCTTAAAATCTTCTCCTTGTGGATCATATTGAAATCCTTGAGCCATAATAATTAATCTATTAAGCGATTGATGTGCACTTTCTATGCCAAAAACTTCATCTAAATTTTCAAGATAGGATTCCGGATTAGACGTCTCAAACTTATCGTATATACCATCCGTAACTTTATATTGACCATACTGGTCACCAGGAACTTTTTCCTGCCGCCCACCTAAGGCAAATAATTTTGGATAAAAACCCTTATCTACTAAAAAAGCATTTATAGTATCCCAATCTATCTCTGACTTGTATCCAATACGTTTATCTCCAGAATAAATCCATGTATAAATTCTGAAATACGATACTAGCGAATTCCATCGAACGTTTAAATAATAAGTATGTTTCGACACTAGGTAATCCAAGATTTGATCAGATGAGACACCAACAAATTCAGGGACTGATATTTTATAGGGAATATGCTCATTAAACTTGTTTCTTCGTAACTCGCTAATCAATGGACGCAAAATATTTGATAAAGTTTCTAATTGTTTCAAATTTGCTGTTTTAAAACCATAACCCTTTTGTAATGCATAATCAGTTAAAACTGCTTCATCGCAAAAAGTATTAATTCTTTCAATAAACTGCTCGGGATTAATTGACGTTACTGGTAAAGATTTTTTAGAAATATTTACAGCTCGTGTTGGAGCAACAGGTACACGTCGTTTATTAAGTGGCGTTTTTTTTACTGGCGCCGCAGGTAAGTGTGTTTTTTTAAGCGGCACATTTTTAGCAGGCACTACTGGAGCGAGTCTGTCTTTAGCTCTCATACAAAATAAATTTGCAAAACCCATAAACAAATAAATAATCAATAGAGAAATAAAACGTTTAAACACACTCACTCCTTTTCCAAACAGACAAACATTCTTGACTAGTTTGAAAGTTTTGCAAATGCAGCATTTTATTTGCAATATTTTGTTTTTTATAAACTTGTTACAATTTTTTTGCACAAAAAAGGCGCCACTTTTTCAGCAACGCCTTTTGTCATACTTAGAAATTTATAATCTAAATTTCACCTTAAACTTTGAAAATAAGTTTTAAATTCGTCAGCATTGTCTAAAACAAATGCTTCTTGATTTTCTGTATCAACTGACTCATGCCTGAGGCTTCTAATTTTATTAATCGCCTCAGCACCACTAACTTTATGACTGGCTGCATACCATATTGAAAGCATGACACCAGTCCTACCAATTCCGCACATACAATGAATAACTACATTTTCTCCGGCTTGATTGGCCATATTTATATATTTTAATATCATCTTAACTTGCATCAATGATGGGGTACAAAAATCTCTAACCGGAAAGTGTAAGGCCTTAAATTTTTTGCCATTGTCTTTAAAAACGTATTCATAATACTTGTTCTCCGGATCAAAACTAAATCTTTTAGATAAAAGTCTTTCGGCTCCGGCCAACGTAGGATTTAGAGGCACCTCAGTCAATGAAATAATTAGTCCAACATTTTTTTCATTTATCAAATTCTTAAAAAAATTTTTTTCGACTGCATCACTAAGGTACAAAAGACGCATCCCACCAACCATTTTTCCATTTCCATCTTCTGGATTAATCCAAGAAAAATTAAAATCCTGGTCGGTTACAGTACAAATTTCACTATGATTATCCATACAAATAATTTGCGACTGAACAAAAAAAGCAATTCCAATAATAACGAAACGACTTTTAAATATTTTTGCGGCGTTCATAAAAATTTAAACTCCTATATAAAAATAAAACTTCAACTACCAGCCTTTAAAAAATTTCGTTAATTACCTTGCTAAGCTCTGCTGCGCCAACTACACCTCCCATTGCTTTATAAAATTCGTCATTGTATTCACGCGTCTTTATTACAACAGGCATGGGAACGGCATGCCCCATAACAAGGGCTTGCTGCTTTGTATCTAAGGTCGCCAAAATTGAACGCAACCCTGTGGCATTGCTCACACCGTTAAGCACAGCCTGAATATCCTTTTCATCATTCAACAACGCAACAACTTTGGTGCCTAGCTGTGATATTATTTCTTGATCAATTCCAGATGGCCGCTGGTCAACAACCAGCAATGAAACAAAATATTTACGCATTTCGCGAGCAATGGAACCAAAAATGGTTTGCCTTGCTGCTCCAGGATTTAAAAATTTATGAGCTTCCTCAATTGTAATCATAAGATGCTTGGGCTCATCAGCTTTATTTTGAGTTGCAAGATATTTTTCCGTGCGAGCAACATACTCTTCGTGAATTCTTCGAGTAATAATATTTGATACCAACAAGTAACAAAGCATTGAACTCTGGTTGCCAAATTCAAGAATAACGTGAATGCCCTTTTCAAGGTGCTCTAATAATCTATCCATAACCGAAAAAGAATTAGCATTCTGTGTTAAAAATTTAAATTTTTCTAAACGCTTAAGCTTGCGATACAATGCACCAACTGACTCAGGATGTGCACCAATTTCTTCAGCAAATTCCTTAATGGTTCCTTCTTGCGCTAGCAAGACCTTTAACCAGTCATTTTTATACTTGCTTGCGATAAGGTATGCTGCCTCCAAAGCCGTTGGGTGTAAATTCAACTCATCCTGCAACGTCATAACATCTTCTACTCGAATGTCTTGGTACCCTATAACAACTTCACAATCAGGAGAACCCCCGCGTCTACGAGTTGAATCTGGATCAAGAGAAAATATCGCAACTTTGTTTGGAAAAAGTGTTTTCAAACCTTTTACAAAGGACAAGCCACTTCCTTCTTTACGAGCCTGAAATCCATACTCGCTATGCATATCAAAAATAAGATTTACCGCGCCCTCGCTTTTCACAAGACCGGCTAAAATCAAACGTGTAATAAATGTTTTACCTGTTCCTGTTTTTCCAAAGATGCCATTGCTACGTTCAGTAAATTTTTTGATATCAAGACATACAGGCGTCGTCATGTCGAGTGGAACACCTATGTTAAAATATTTTTTGTCCTGACGTTCATCACCAAAAATTTCGGCCACATCTTGATTACTAGCTTCATAAACAGAGGCAAAATGTGATGGAATAGTTTTTACAGGCATACGTCTATTTTGACGATCAAGCATCAACATTGGACGCAAAACAACCTGGGCATACATATCACGTTTTTTGAGCATTGAGGTCAAAAGTTTTTCTTCTGAAGAAGGTGGAAATACCAAAATATCAGGATGAGTAACATGCAACTCAAGATCAGTGATCAGTGAGAAAAATGCATACTGCTCTCCAATCACGGTCACAAATTTTCCAGTTTTAACATCCTCAAGCAAATAGCTTGGGTCAAGGCGCATAACAAGGCCCTCAACCAAGGAGCCTGCAACTATGTGACCTATATGTTTTCTCTGCATGATCTTAGTCTCTCCCTTTTTTCAACACTTAGTTAGAAAGCACAACTACAGCAGCAGCAATATCGCCTTCATGTGATAATGAAATATCAGCAGACATTGCCGGTAATTTGCTACAAATTTTTTTTTCAAATTCAGCCCATTTAACAACCAAAACCGGCACATCAAAAACAGACATTTTAGTTTGCACACAACCACAGGCAAATAACAAAGAAAAGCTTTGCTCTGTTTTACCAAGCTTTACAAGCGCCACTGACAAAGCTTTATAAAAAGCTTCTTTTGCAGCAAACCGCGAGGCCAAACGTTTGGTATCAAATCCACCTGGTTTACGACAGTCAGCTAATTCTGATTCGGAAAAAACTTTAAGCAACTGTTCTTGCTTAAACAAAGTCCAAGATGAAAGACGACTTACATTAACAAGATCAATTCCGACGCCTAAAATCATTGCTCTACCTGCTTATCTAACGACCTGTACATAATAGCCTCTTGAATGTGATTTTTTTCTATCACATCTTTAGTATCAAGATCTGCAATGGTTCGCGCAATTTTTAAAATTTTGTGATAACCGCGCATACTTAAACCCAGCTTTTCAAAAGCTAACTTCATGATACGTTCGGCATCTGGTGTAAGAACACAATATTTTTCAACCTGATCAGCAGACATAAAAGCATTACGCAATGAACCAAATCTGTCACTTTGCATTTTTACGGCACGTTGAATATCTGAGTACATGTCTGCAGAACTTTTACCCTTGAGGGAGTCTCCCTTGATGTCATCGTAATTTACCGAGGTTACATTCACATGTAAATCAATTCGATCGAGCAGAGGACCTGAAAGCTTGCCTATGTATTTTGCAATTTGCTGCCTTGAGCAGACACACTGTTTTTTACTATCGCCAAAAAAGCCACATGGACAAGGATTCATCGCAGCTACAAGCAAAAACGAAGACGGATATTCGATTGCACAATTTGCACGAGAAATCAGCACATGATGGCTTTCAAGAGGCTCTCGTAAAACTTCAAGGGTTGAACGATTAAATTCAGTGAGCTCATCCAAAAATAAAATACCATTATTTGCAAGACTTATTTCACCTGGACGTGGATTAGAACCACCACCTACAAGTCCTGCCTGCGAAATTGTATGATGCGGACTGCGAAAAGGCCTGTGTAAAACGAGTGCATCCTGGCCAAGCATTCCTGCAATAGAATAAATTTTTGTTGTTTCAATAACCTCATCAAATGACATCGGTGGCAAAATTGTTCCAAGCCTCTTTGCGAGCATTGTTTTACCTGAACCAGGAGGCCCTATGAACAAAATGTTATGACCACCAGAAGCGGCTATTTGTAAAGCTCTTTTTGCCGCAAACTGGCCCTTAACTTGATCAAAGTCCAGTGGATGGTTTTGGATTGCTTGCGAAAAATCATCAAAAGAACTTCGAGCAGGTGTGATTTCTTTTTCACCACGCAAATAAGCCACAAGCTCGCATAAATTTTCAACACCAATAACCTCTAGCCCTTTGATTAAGCTGGCTTCTGCAATATTTTGTCTTGGAATGACAACTCTTTTTTTACCGGCTTTTAACGCACCATGAGCAATAGACAAAACACCACAAACGCCTCTAATTGACCCATCCAAAGATAATTCGCCCAAAAACAATGTTTCATTAACAAAATCAGCCGACATTTCAACAAGCTTTGAAGCCTGTAAGATGGCCACTGTGATCGGCACATCAAAAAGAACATCTTCCTTTTTTAACGAGGCTGGAGCTAGGTTAACGGTAACAAGCCTTTCAGGAAGTCGTATGCCACTATTTTTAAGGGCAGCACGAATACGGTCCTTACTTTCCTTTATAGCCTTGTCTGGCAATCCTACAATGTAAAATTGAATCATACCGAAGGCAAGATCAACCTCTACATCAACCAAATGCGCCGCTATACCAACCGTGGCAGCTGAATAAACTTTAGCCTGCATTAAAAATCCAAATAAAATTCAAACATTAAACAAATTTCAACAATTACGTGATTTCAATGAGTTGTTTTTATAACATCACTTTAGCTATTTGAAAAGATTTTTCGTAAAAACGCCATATTTTATGATTATTTTTGAAATTATTCTTGAATAATTTTATTTTCTATTAGAATATTGTATAATATCAACAGGTATATTTAGGGATGGAAATTTGTTTATTAAAAAATAAACAAAAAAATGAGGATTTATGTTTAAATTTTGTAATTTTAAAAAAATATTTTTGCTTGTAATGTTGCTTTTCTTCGGTCAAACAACAACAATTTTTTCGATGGAACGGCCTTATAGAGCAATGGAAGCAGGTGCAGAAATTGCTGTTATGGATGAAGCGCCAGCAAACGAAGCCGAACCAACAGAAATGCAGCTTCAGATTGAAAGGCTTGTTGAAGATTTTGGCAAACTAAGCCCGCCAGAACAAGTTGAAAGCATGCCGATTTTAAATGGTATTGCAGAAAGTTTAGAGCGTAAGGATCACAACTGCTTGCAACAACTACATGAAGTAAAAAATATTTTAGAAGAACACCAAGAACAACATATAGAGAATATACGGCTGCTCTAATTCCTTTTTTAGATTTATTAATTCTGCATCAATCGTCAATTGTTGAATTAAAAGAACAAGCTGAAAAAATATCAAATGATCGTGAACAAAAAGCTACTGCCACACTAGAAGAGGCAAAATCGCGAATTCAATCGCAGTCCCAATTAAATTTTCAGACAAACGAACTAGAGCCTACAGATCCACTTACAGAAGCGCTTGGTGTTCAAACGCCAAAATCTCCTGCAAAGAGTAAACGAAGATTAAAACAAGAAGAAGCCATACTAAACAAACTGGCTAAAGACGCATCAAGGCCCAAACTGAAACAAATAGATGAGGAACTTGAACTTCTTATAAGACCTCTTGACGAACAAATTAAAAATAAAAAATTATTAAGTACTGAAATACTTAGAACACTTAAAAACTTAATTAGACAAAAAGAAGCTGTGCAAGTTGAGCAAAAACATAAAACACCCACGCGGACTTCACGAAGAGTCTTTGCTGAAATCCCTAAGCATGCGATAATAGATTCCAAATTTTTAGGCAAACCTTATGAAATCACTATTTTTAACCTTGCTGCGTGTGCTGATATAAAATTTAGAATACCTCGAGGAAAGATTGACGTTAATGTCAATTTTAACGAAAGCGTGGCTTATATTCATTATGAAGATAGAGTTTCCAGGATTCTTGAAATGAATGATCGGCTTACAGAAGCAACAACTGAGCAACTTGGACAAGAAGACAAATCTGTAATACGACTTCCCGATCAACGACTGCAAACAATCAAAAAATCAACCGGTGATGAAATCCAAAAAGGTTGTAATTTTCACGGATTCGATAAACGCGTGGATAATTATATAAAAAACTTCGGTATATTTGTGGTTTATAATAAATCTGGAAAAAAGGAAGATCAATTTTGGATTATGGGCGCAATAGATGGAACCATTGGATTATTTCAGTACACCTTTGATGATCGTAATATTTGCTATCATCGCTTTTTTCAACCATTGTTTCTAGGTTTTATCAAAAATCTGCCTATAGAACTTTTATCAGGAATGCAAAATTGCCTAGAAGATTACATATCAACCTTACCAGATGACAATGAAAAAAAATCTTTATACATTCGAACGTTAAACAATATAAAAATAGCGTTAGAACAAACACCACCTTCAAGACCGGATCCTCAATAATTTTTTAAATTTCATAACACTGATAAAATTATGTTTGCAATTGATCAATTTTTATAAAATTAATGGAGTTTATTATGAATATGAATTGTAATTTAAAAAAAATATTTTTGCTTATAATGTTGCTTTTCTTCGATCAAGCAACAACAGTTTTTTCTATGGAACGTAAGCCCTATGGAGCAGTTAGTTTTTCTCTTGATTTTGAAGAAGAATCGCAGGAGGGCGACTTAGACCGCGATAGTCTACAAGCACCTTCTTTAGATGAAAAACAGCCTTCAAAACAACCATATGATTACGAGAAAAAAAGGCAACCTGCACATGATGAAGTTGACGCAAAATATGAAGACATCTATGAAAAAAATGAACAATCACTAGCTAGGTTAAAACGAACAAGAAGACAATATCGACAGCCATGCTCAGACGAAAGACTTGCTGAACTAGCTAGCTTTATAAAAATAGATTCATCATTTTTAGGCGAAAAATACGAAATCACCATTTTCAACATAAACAACAATACACAATATCCTGAAGAACTGATTAGGCTAATTTCAAGCCCACTACGCTACCATAATCGAATTAATGAACCATTGGAAGCGCATGAGCAGCTTAAAAATAATAGCCTCTGGAATGCACTAAAGGTTGATGGCGAATCGCTTATAAAAACAAGCCCTGGCCACATACAACTTGATATTAACGATACATTTACCGATAGATTAGAACTCACAGAACGTTTAGCACGGCAGACAGTCATGCCTTCAATAGAAGATCCACAAAGGCAATCTATTAATGCTTTATTGCATTTTTTAAGAAATGACCAAGGTCGCATAGACAACTGGCATTTATTTGATTTACGGGTCGATGAATATTTAAAAAATTTCAGCGCGCACCAAACAATAACACACTCCAATGATCAAGGAAGAGAAAACCAGCAAGAATTTTTAATGCTAGCCGAAATTGATGTAAATTCGCAAAAAATTATTGGCGTCTTTGAATATGTTTTTGATAGACGAAACGTTTGTTATCATCGTTGGTTTTCACCACTAGATCTACGTAAGATGGAATGTATTAGCAACGATATATTAAACAAAATGCTTGTATGCCTGACGGAGGAAATATCAAATATGGAAAGAGCAAAAAAACGCTTAAGTGGATTTAATTTACGTCAAACTCAAAGCAATATTGATTTATACGCAGATAAAACACGTGAACTTTCCGCTGAGCTTGCAATACCTAACCGACAAGCAAATCTAGATCGATTACCAGCGATGAGAAGACCCTCCGCCGCAACGGCCTCAGCTGCACCAGGCAGAAGAGACTAGACATTTTAAAAAAATTTAAAGTTTTATAACGCGGCTAAAATCATATCCAGGATTGTTAAACATGGTTGCATAGCCACGATCAAAGATCTTTACCTCGTCAAAACCAATTTTTTTAAGTAAATCGAATATTTTTGTTCGGCCAAAATCTGAATCAAAGCCCGACTTCAATTCAACTTCAATAAACTGCCCAAGATTTTCTACATCATCAAAAACTATTTCAAAATCCTCAAAACGATAAACATGGCGCACTTTTTTAATAACAAAGCGCAACTTATAACCAAGTTCATAAAAAATGCGAAGTGCAACCTGACCGTCTTTAACTCCTGTCTCATACTCATCAATACTTTTTATTTTGTTCGTATCTTGATCTATGTGGTTAACCTTAAGCGTAACGTAGCTTTTATCATCATTTATACGTACACGCAAAGCCTTTGATGAGTCTATAAAACCAGAAGTTTTAAATAAATTTGACTGTTCTGGATGGTCAAGGTAATAGTCATGTGAATTGAGGATTTCTTCAAAATTAGCATTCGCATCAAGCCATTTTTTTAACACACTCAATTGCTCTTGTGTTGACTGAAATTTTACTTCTATTTCTTTAGGTGGATTCATAATAAGGCTCCTATTTTATTCAAAAGTTTAGACCAAAGTCGGCGTAATGAAAATTAAAAGCTGTCTATCAACAATTCGTTTAGCTGTACCCTTAAATAACCAACCAATAACAGGGATGTCCTGTAAAAATGGCACACCTGTTTTGACGTTCTCTTGTGAACTTGTTATTAACCCACCAATCAAAGTCGTTTGCCCACTTTTAAGCAAAACCCTGTTTTTGGAACTTGCTGTTGAAATTTTGTATGTAAAACTATTATTTATTTCAGCACTTGTAGTTGCTACAGGAACATCCGTTTGAGCGATAGAAGAATTTTCAACATAAATATCCAAAAAGACTGATTCCTGATCTGCACCAACCACGGGCTTAACTCTAATTTTCATACCCACATCTTTATAACTTGTTGTCGAAAGATTTGAAAGTTCCTGTCCTTGCGATGCCTCTTGAACCTTTACCTGCTGTGGCATTTGTTGACCCGATAAAATTTCAGCAACTTCTTCATTGTTAACAAGCAAACAAGGCTTCAAGATTGTTTTTATTTCTTTCTTATTTTCAGCAGCAGCCAAAGTTAAGTTTAAACGCTTGGTGGTCAAATCTTTATTACCAAAAACAAATGGAATACTAAAAACTCCAGGCTGTGTAACAAGGCTTGATAATGAAGGCAAAAAATTCATAGCCCACATTAAAGGGTTGGCGGTCGTTGGATCAAGAGGACCATTTTTACCTGAGTTAACGGGTCCAGAACCAATGAGATCAAAGTGTTTAGCGCTTGCGCTTCTGTTGTATATTCCAGCAGATTGCAATCCAAGACGCTCATCAAAATCTTTATCCGCAACAATTACCCTGGCCTCGATACGCACCTGTGGGATTTTCACATCAAGCTCTTTTAAAATAGTTCCAAATGTCTCAACATTTTTACTGCTGCTACGGTAAAAAATTTTGTGACTGTTTTCATCAAAAATTAAATACTGACCTTGAGTTTTACCTTTTTCACCCCCAGCAATGCCCTGCCACAATTTTTCTAATCTTGCCTTCAAAGCATCGTCTAACTTTAAATTATGCATTGTGGTTGACACCGAAAGAATGTCTTTTTCTTGTTGGTCCTGCACCACAAAATTTAATTGTTCAATGGCAACAGGCAGTCTCACAATGCGCCAAACATTGGAATCTTTTAGCAAAGCAAGCCGTGGATTACAGCTGTTTAAAATGATTTTGAGAGCGCTTGAAATATTCATATCTTTAAGATTGATGTTTGACACAAAAGTATTGACGTCTGAATCAACAATAAACTTCATACCCGTCATCTTACAAATCAAATTCACAGCTTCCTTGATGTTAACTTTTTTAAAATTTAAAGAAATTTTCTTTTTTTGCAGTTCAGCATCTTCGTACTGATCTTCAAGCAACTCTCTAACTCTCAATGATTGAGGCATAACCTTACCTGCTAAATCCTTGCTTTCTTGCACGGACAAGCGACTTGCAAGCGTAGACAAAAAATTATCCAGCTTGTTTTTGTCTTTTAAAAGGTTGTCGGCCTCTTTTTCCATCTGCTCGTCGCCACTTTGAACAACCTTTGTAAAAACTTTTTCAATATCCTTAAGATTTTGCCTATCTTTTAATACCTGGCCTTGTTTTACCAAATCTACATTTGTAGGAGGCATCATAGACATACTAATAACATCCTTTTCAGCACCCACAAAAGAATCAGCCACAACACTACTTGGCCAATAAAAAAACCAAAAAAGAATTATTATTTTTATCACACTCTTCATCGCCCACCCTTCCCGATTAGCTTTATTCTTCAATATAAAGTTTCAAAGTTTTTTTACCTCGCGCAAGAACAACATTATCAATATTAATCTCCTGCACAAAAAAACCAGCAACTTTATCCGCAACAAAAACAAATTCGCTCCCTCCGTCCACAGCAATAATTGCGCCAATTTTACCCTTAGTTTTAACAATACCATCAAGAGATAGCTTTAACTTTGTTGAATTTTTTTTCCTCTTGGTTTGAATAAAAAAAGGATCTCGCAAACTTTCAATTTCTCCATTCAAGACATCCATTTCACTTTTTGAACAAGCCAAAGTGCCAACAATGCAAAAGCACGACACCAAAAATAAATTATTTTTTTTCATCGCACCCCTTCCACAAAGCAAACATCTTGACCGTTGTTTGCATTTTCACTTGATGCTTACGCCCACGTTCCAACACTAATTTTGATATTTTTACCATGTGATCATCATTTTCCATTGCGCATAACCAATACAAAATATTTTTAAAATTTCCCCAAACATTAAAGCTAAATGTATTTTTATAAACATCGCCATAAAGTTTCACACCAACAGGCTTAATCTCATCACATGACAAATTATTTTTTTTAATACACCCAAACAAAAAATTTAAATTTTCATCTCCAGACAATTTACCTTTGTAGCAAGATTTAATTTTTTGATTGGCTTTAGAAACAGACTTTAAACAAGAAGCATAACTTTGGGATTTGGCCAAAATCATAAATTCTTGCTGCTTAAGTTTGGTTATTTCAGAATTAACTAAATTTATTTTTTTTTGTAACGGCAGTGTAAAGAAAAAAACACAGGCAAACAAAACCACAGCATAAATTGCCAAGAATGAAAAAATCTTGGACTTTAACGATAAATCTAAAAATGTCGTAATTATTTTAGAATGGTGCACAAAATAATTCATCGCAGCGCCCCCCTATAAAATCGACCCCAAAAACCCTTAACAAAATGATTATAAAAAGCCGCAATTCTCGTTGTAAATAAAATTTAAAACGGAGGTAACTTTGGGCCAACGGTCGATATACATGCAAAACCTCAAAAAAACCCGAAATACTGTGTATTTTGCCCAGACATATAAGGCTTTTGCAATATGTATTTTTTCATGTAAACTGGTATTTGTTAAATGGACGTTATTCTCTAAGCTAAATTCTAGATTAGAAAATACAAAAACCGCAAAATTACTCGTGTAAAAACACAACGCGCACAAAAAACGCGTTTTCAAAATTATTTCATCTCGGATGGGACATGTGGAGGTTATTGTTACCATGCCGTTAATGTAGATGGATTTGTATAGAGATATTAAATGGAAGCTTTTAAGTTGGGGTTAAAATACTGCACAGCAAAAAATTAGGGATTTTGGGGTTTTGTTGTGCGGTGTTTTTGAATAAAAACAATATATTTTTGGAGGTTTATCATGAACATCATTTTTAAAAAAGTTCTAACATACTCAATCTCATTTGCGATTGCATTCTCATTGACATGCAGCGCAAAAAAGCCAATTAGCATACAGAAAAATATGGGCGAAAACATTGATTCTAAAATACAACTGGAAGATATAAAACAAAACTTATCGTTTTTTATAAAAACGAAGATTTTACCTTTTTTAAAACAAATCAATGAAACAGCTGAAATAAAGGAGAAAACTTTTCTACCTTTATTGTTGAAAAACATAGAAAAATTCGCTCAGGACAAAAATATCGATATAAAAGTTTTAAAACAAAGTCTTATCGGATTACTTGGCCTTACAGGTCTAATGTTTCCAAATAGCTTAAAACTCGGATTATATTACATACTCGTAACAAGAGCTTGGCCTGTCCTTATGATTGTTCAAAAAGGATGGGGTAGCAAAATTAGTTTGCTTGGCTCAAGAATTAAAATTACTGCTACAGCCTGGTATGAAAGACTAAAACTGGCATGAAAGACTAAAATTAGCAAAACAAGCCAGATAAGAAATTAAAAAATAAAGGCTCGCAAAAATTTGCGAGCCTTTATTTTTTAAAAATCGAATTAGATTTAGTTAATTGCGAATTCAGCTCTTCTGTTTGCTGCTAATTCTTGAATCAACGCTGAACGGTCTTTATTGTCAGACCATACAACAGGCATTTCGAAACCAAAACCTACTGTTTTGATCTTGTCGCCTGGAAGCCCTGCGCTTGCCAACTGATTTTTGATGGCTTCTGCACGACGCTGTGAAAGGACTAGATTGTAAGCAGCTTCACCAAGCTGGTCACAGTGACCTTGAACAACAATGTCTTTTCCTTCATCAAGTGTTGCCTGAGCAACCTTTATGTCGGCCTTGATTGTATCATCCTGATCTTCGCGAATTTTGTCTTTATTGAAATCGAAGTAAACTGTCTTGAATGCTGAGCATGATGAACCAGATTTATCGCCAGCACCCTCTTCGCCTTCAATATCTTCATCTTCGCCATCAACTAATGCCAAAGCTTTATCTTTGCCTTCATTCATGGCTAACTGTTCTCTTTTTGCTTCATCATCAATAAAAGCAAAATCGGATACAGCATCATCATCTAAAAAGTCTTCATCTTGCTTGTAAACAGGTATGTTTTTGTCTTTTGTAACCTTTGAGGAAGTTGCCTTTACATCTTTAGTTGCTGCTTTTTTCTTGCCGCAACCAGGTAAAAAGAGCGCCAACATGACACAAAGCATCGCTAATTTTTTCATAGTTCTCCTTATCCTATGCTTTCATAAAGCATATCAAACATCAATCCACATTCTTCGGTTAAAACACCATTTAACCGGCCTAAACTTAGCACAATTTATTTAAATTTCCTATAGAATTTTTTTATGCCGTTTTCAAACAAAATATCGCTTTTTTTGCCTATTTAGACCTAAATGATTCTTGATTTTTGAAAAAGTTGTATAATACAATGAATATGACATTTAAACCGTATTTTACAAAAGCTAAAGTTATTTAATAAGAGGCATTCTAGGTGAAAAAAATATTAATCAATAAAGAAGTGTGGCAAACACGAGTAGCAGTAATGGATGATGACAGGCTACAAGATATTTACTTTGACACACACAGCAAACAAGACCTCGAACGTTGTTTTTTCAAGGGAAAAATTGTAAAAGTTTTCCCGGGAATTCAAACAGCATTCGTAGATATAGCACAACCAAAGGCAGGCTTCTTACATATCACAGAAATTGATCGCACGCTTGCAGGCGAAAGAGTCGCCGACACAATGCAAGATGATGCAACTGAAGAAGAAATTGAAAAAGAGTTAAAAAGTTCGCTTGATATCGGTAAAATTTTCACAGAGGGCGAAGACGTTTTGGTACAAGTCATCAAGGAGCCTATTCATGAAAAAGGCGCCAAGATGACCACATGCTTTACATTGCCTGGTAAATTTGCCGTGTTAATGCCCAATATTCCTCAAGTCGGAATTTCTAAAAAGATTGAAAACAAAGAAGAACGTTCACGCCTTCGTGAACTTGTAACATCATGCCTTCCCTCCGGAATGGGCGCAATAGTACGTACAACTGCAGAAGGCAGAAGTCCTAAAGACATTCAGCGCGACTTGGCCATACAAATTAACACCTGGCACACAATTCAGAAAAAATTTAAAAAAGCTAAGGCTGGCGAACTTTTATTCAAAGACTTGCCAGCACCTTTAAGAGCTGTACGCGACCACTTGGATGACGAAACAGAAGTCGTAATCGTAGACAGCCAGACCGAGCAAAATACATTGTTCAAGTTTGTAAAATACATAACACCTGAACATGCAAACAAAGTTCGATTCTACCAAGGCCCTCCTTCATTATTTGAACGCTTTAACGTTGAAGGCCAGATTGAAGCCGCATTACAAAAAAAGGTTCAGTTAAAATCAGGTGGAACCGTAATCATAGAGAGCACTGAAGCCATGACGGTAATTGACGTGAATACAGGCAAATTCACAGGGTCAACCTCTCATGAAGAAACAGTTTTAAAAACGAACCTGGAAGCAGCTGATGAAATCGTAACCCAATTAAGATTACGCAACATCGGCGGCCTGATTGTCATCGATTTTATTGATATGGCAAATCACATGAATCGTCAAAAACTTTCACGCTTTTTAGAAAAAACACTGAAAGAGCGAGATAAGTACCAATCTGTGGCTTTAAAAATATCTGAATTCGGATTAGTGCAGATGACACGCAAACGATCTGGAAAAACCTTGGTACAACAACTCACAAATATTTGCCCAACATGTGGCGGATCTGGCTTTGTAAGGTCTGTATCAACTTCAAGTCATCTTGTTTTACGAAGATTTTCCGATGAGATGCGCCGTAAAAGCATCACTGGTCCAATTCTTTTAATGGTATCAAACGAAGTTTTTGACCATCTTGTTCACACTGAATACCAACCTATTTTACAACTTGAAAAACAATTGAACTGCAAGATCACATTGGAAAATAACGAAAACTTTGAGAGCATGAATTTTTCAATAAAACAACAAACGCAAAGTTCCCAAGAAAATTCTTAATTTTTAGAAAGACTTGCCATGACCAAAATTACAACCGTCTTAGACAAATACCCTTCTTACAACGCTGTTATTGGTATAGAGGTTCACGTACAATTAAAAACTAATTCAAAAATTTACTGCCAATGTCCTAATCAATTCGGCAGCACTCCAAATACGAACATATGCCCAATTTGCGCAGGACACCCAGGCGTTCTTCCAGTTTTGAACAAAAAAGTTGTTGATTTTGCCATCATGGCTGGACTTGCATGCAACTGTAAAATACGCTCAAAATGTAACTTCGCTCGTAAACATTACAATTATCCAGATCTTCCTAAAAATTATCAAGTTACCCAGGCCGAAAATCCCATCGCAGAGGAAGGCTTTATAGAAATTGAACGACAAGATGGCACAATGAAAAAAATCAGACTTGTCCGAATTCACATGGAAGAAGACGCCGGTAAAAATATTCATACATCATTTGGTGAAAGCTGGGTAGATTTGAATCGGGCTGGCACGCCGCTCCTTGAAGTTGTCGGCTATCCAGATCTTTCCTCGTCTTACGAAGCAAAAGAATATTTGAAAAATTTGCATTCAATAGTCAGATACCTTGGCATAAGTGACGCCAACATGGAGGAAGGTTCTTTTAGAGCAGACATAAACATTTCTGTAAATAAAAAAGATGTAACCGAATATGGAACCAAGGTTGAGTTAAAAAACATCAATTCATTTAAATTTATTACTCAGGCAATTGAACACGAGGTTGAACGACAAATTTTGGCTCTTGAGTCTGGTCAAAAAATTCACCAAGAAACCCGCCAGTGGGACAGCAAAAATCATGAAACCGTTTTCATGAGATCTAAAGAAGTTGCTCAGGATTATCGTTATTTTACTGAGCCAGATTTACCTGAGATAGAAATCAACAGCGAATGGCTTGAAACAATCCGAAAACAAATTCCAGAATTGCCCCATGAAAAAGCTACTCGACTAAAATCTGAATACGGACTTTCATCATATGAAGCCGATATTTTAATTGAAGATGTTAAAATTGCCGATTTCTTTGAAAAAACTTCGCAACTTTGTTCCAAGCCAAAACAAGTATGCAACTGGATTTTGCGCGATGTTTTGAGCTTTCTCAAAGAAAACAATCTTGCTATAGACCAAACAAAAATCACCTCAGAAAACCTATCCGAACTTGTTATGGAAATTGAAAACGGCACAATCAACAGCAAGGTTGCTCAAGAAATTTTTATAGAGATGGCCGCAACCGGTAAAGCCCCTAAAAATATAATCTCTGAAAAAGGTCTTCAACAAATTGACTCTACCGATGAAATTGAAAAAATCATTATTTCAGTCATAGCACAAAGTCCTGATGTTGTAGAAAAATACAAATCCGGAAATGAAAGAATGTTTCAGTTCTTCGTCGGTCAGACTATGAAAGAATCTAAAGGCAAAGCCAATCCCAAAATAGTCGCCGATTTACTATTAAAGCATTTAAAAAATTAAACTTAAGCCGCGCACCCTTACGTCGAAGGGTGAGCGACTATTATCAAATAGCTTATCAGACAATCAATTAATCGATTTTGAATTCACCTTTTTTTACATCAACTGTAAAAATCTTTTTTTCCGGAGCTTGCAACATAGCCACGGCTAAAGGGCTAACAAGATAATGTTGAACCGCTCTTTTTAATGGACGAGCCCCAAATTCTTTTTCATAACCCAACTCTGCCAAGTGGCTAATTGCCCCAGGCGTCACAACAAGCTCGACATTTTTTTCATGTAAGCGCATTGCAAGTAGTTTGATTTGAATTTGCACAATGCTTTCAATGTCTTTTGGTTGCAACGACTTGAAGAAAACAGTTTCATCAATTCTATTCAAAAATTCTGGTCTGAATTGTTTGAGTAACAATTTTTCAATTTCAGATCGCACCTTTGGCGTAATTTCACCAGCTTCTAAAATTAGACTAGACCCCAAGTTAGAGGTCATAATGATAATGCAATTTTTAAAAGACACGGTCCTGCCCTGAGAGTCTGTTAAATGACCTTCATCCAAAATTTGAAGAAAAATATTAAATACATCTGGATGAGCTTTTTCAATTTCATCAAAAAGTATAACGCTGTAAGGATGCTTACGAATGGCTTCTGTAAGCTGTCCACCCTCTTCATAACCAACATAACCAGGAGGTGCACCTATCAAACGGGCTACTGCATGTTTTTCCATGTACTCTGACATATCAATACGAACCATGCGATGTTCATCATTAAACAAATAATCGGCCAATGTTTTTGCCACTTCAGTTTTTCCAACACCTGTAGGCCCTAAAAACAAAAATGACCCCAGCGGTTTGTTAGGATCACCAATTCCAGCCCTATGCACACGAATTGTGTCTGCAATTTTAGAAACAGCCTCATCTTGGCCAATGACTCTTTGATGAAGCTCATCTTCCATCTTTATGAGCTTTTGACCCTCGTCAGACTTAAGTTTTTCAACAGGTATTTTTAACCAACGAGACAAGACATTTGCGATATCATCCTCATCAACCTCTTCTTTTATCATGTGAGTTTTTATATTTTTGAGCTTGTCTTGTTCTGTTACTAATTTTTTTTCAAACTCCGCAAGTTTTCCGTATTTTATCATGGATGCTTTTGCATAATCACCGTCACGTTCAGCCTGGGCATAGGCTATTTTGGCCTGCTCAAGCTGCTCCTTAATTTTTTGTATTTTCTCAAGCGGCTGTCGCTCTGCTTGCCATTGCGCTGTAAATTTTTGATCTTGTTCTTTAAAATTACTCAATTCTTTTTCAAGATCTTTCAAGCGAATTTTTGATGCCTCATCTTTTTCTTTGCTCAATGCCACCTTTTCTATTTCCAAGCGTCTAATTTCACGCTCAAGCTGGTCAACTTCCTCGGGTTTTGAATCAATTGCCATTTTGACCATTGATGCCGCCTCATCAACCAAATCGATTGCTTTGTCTGGCAAAAATCTATCGGGTATCATGCGAGCAGAAAGCATTGCTGCTTTTACCAAAGCCTGGTCTTTTATGTGGATACCATGGTGCAATTCGTAACGCTCCTTAAGACCTCGTAAAATCGAAATTGTATCTTGAATCGTTGGTTCTTCAATCAAAACCTTTTGAAAACGTCTCTCTAACGCCGCATCTTTTTCTATGTACTTTTTGTATTCAACAATGGTCGTAGCACCTATGCAATGCAAAACACCTCTGGCCAAAGCCGGTTTAAGTAAATTTGAAGCATCCATGCCGCCACCAGCAGCACCTGCACCAACAAGCATATGAATCTCATCAATAAACAAGACAATGCCGTCATCTTCCATTTTTTCTACTTCATCCAAGATCGACTTCAAGCGTTCTTCAAATTCGCCTCTGTACTTTGTACCAGCAATCAATGCTCCGAGGTCAAGAGTCAAAACTCGCTTATTACGTAAACTTTCCGGCACATCGTTATTAATAATTCGTTGAGCAATACCCTCAACAATAGCCGTTTTACCAACTCCTGGATCACCAACTAAAACCGGATTATTTTTTGTTCTACGAGATAAAATTTGAATAACTCTTCTTATTTCGTCATTGCGGCCAATTACCGGATCAAGCGTTCCTTCACGAGCAAACTTGGTTAAATCTTTGCAGTATTTTTCCAAAACCTGATAAGTATTCTCTGCGTTTTGATCTTTCACGGTTTTCCCTCCCCTGATATGTTTTATCAAATCTAAAGCCTTGTTATACGTCAGCCCATGTTTTTTAAAAAATTCTACAATTGACCTGGGCAGTGACTGTGTTTTTATCATCGTAAGCAAACAAATATCCACGCTAACAAAACTATCGCCAAGAACCTTAGCTTCGGATTCACATTCAACCAAAAACGCCTGAAGCCCCCTATCAATTGCTGGTTGAGCCCCCTTAATTCTTGAAATATCTGATAGTTCATTTTTTACAAGCTCTGCTAATTCTTCTAAATTTATGTTCGCTTGCTTAAAAAATAGACGTCCAATGTCATCTTGAAAAACGGCCGTCAAAAGATGCAATGTTTGAAATGTTGAATGATTTTGCTCTGTGGCAATTTGAAAAGCCTGTTGTAAAATTTCTGTAAACGCATTGGTATATTTTTCTGCTTTCATTTGAATTCTCTTTTTAAAGATTAAGTTTCACCAAACTCTTTATATTCAACCCCGTTTTTTAAATACCCTACTTGATAGCATGACACACTCAAAAAAGCATCGCAAGATTACAAACTCAAACACTTAACAAACGCCAGGATAATTAAGATTAAATGCGCAACGCTTAGGATAAAAAGACTTGATGCTATTTACAAATATGATAAAATCAAACTAATATTACGTATTATTCATAATAAAAATATCAATCAAAAAGTATCAGCTGTGTAATTAAATAAGGACTTTCACTATGAATCTTATTAGAAACGTCTCCTTAGCCATTTTATTTTTTGTTTTAAATACAAATTTTTTAAATTCCATGTCATTTTCTGAAGACCAATCAGCAAGACTCGTTGATGAATGCCTAGATGAATGCCTATCTCTATCATCAGACGAATCCAGGTCGGCGGCAACTAAAGACTTCATGCAAATGAATTTAACGGGCCAGTTAAACCGTACTAAACTATTCGCCGAAGCATATTTTGCATTGTCAGAGAACCAAAAACCTTCTCCAGAAGAAACTACCGCTTCATTCTTAAACTTACGACTAGAATACCCGTTACACCAAGCCGCAAGATACGGCCTCAGTAGCGTTGTAGAAAATTTGCTTCGTGAAAAATTTCAAGTAGAAGAAACTGAGGAAAATTTCGAATTTAACGTAAATGAATTAGATGAAACCGTCATGAGATCCAAACGGACTCCAATTTACATAAAAAACACACCATTGCATTATGCCGTGCTATTTGGCCACGTTAACACTGTTAGAATTTTATTAGACTTCGGGGCCAACCCTAATTTAGTGAATAGAGCTCATTGCTCGCCTTTACGCGCAGCCATAATATCTCAATCAACGGATGGCAGTCGCGTTGAAATCATAAAAATGCTTCTAGACAAAGGAGCGCTCATTCAAGACAATATCAATGATATTTCTCTGATAACACTAGCTAGATTACACAAAACCATAACAAGCGACGGCAAAGATGATATAGTTATTCGGCTATTGATAGATGCCGAAAAAGGTCAAATGGCTGATAATTTGACTTTAAAAAATTAAACACAAACCATAAGGATAATTTCGATGACACTTTTTAAAAAGTTCTTTTTTTACACATTGCTAATGGTATCTTTTTTTGATCAATCAATAATATCGGCAGGTCAAGCAAACTCTATACAACATAACCCAGATACATTGCCACCAGCTGCTCAATTTGCTAAACAATATTTCGCAAAACCAATCAGCCAACGCCCCGATATGTCAACATTAACTTTAGAGTTTTTAGCTCTTGGCCTAAGGTATCCTTTGCATGAAGCCGCTGCAAATGGCTTACAAAACGTTGTAATACGTTTAATTGGAATGGACAGAGATGTTAATGAAACAGACAATATCAACGCAACTCCCTTACATTATGCCACACTGGGCGGCCACACTGAAGTTGTTCAATTATTAGTTAAAGCAACTGGTTGCAATTTAAACGCACAAGACAGCTTGGGACACACTCCACTAAGCCACGCAGCCGCTAATGGCTTTACCAAAATTGTTCGGGTTTTGTTAGCAGCTCATGCTAATGCAAATCTTCAAGACTTAGGTGGCAACACCCCGCTGCACCATGCGGTACATTTCAGACAAAAAGAAGCTATTATTGTTCTACTAGAGCACCATCAAATTAATGTAAACCCGGTAAATGGAAATGGCGACATTAATGACCCTGCAAACACAACACCTTTAGATGAAGCATCAGAAATATTGGATTCTGAATTTCACGTACAAACACAAGCTGATAGCAATATTAAAAGAATTTTAAAAGCTCATGGAGCATTAACAAGAAAAGATCTTGCAGCCGGATTTTTAGCCGAACCACCAAGTGCAACAACTTGCAACAACACCTTAATGGGATATCAATTATTAACTCAAGATGAGCATGCATAGATTAAAATATTAAAAACCCACAAAGTATTAATAATAAATATGCTTCACATAGAGGCCTAAAGGATTTTTTATGAAATTTATCAAAAATTTAATTTTATCAATATTGGTAGCAGTAATATTCTCACCGCTGTTAAATGCCATGCAACCAATTCCAAGCGATGTTCAGAGGGACGCAAGGCGTGTAGGTGAAATACACACCTCTTCTTTTAGGTTAAAAAATAATGATGCAGATGAATTTGGACATACAAAATTGCATTTAGCAGTATTGCTAAATGCATTAGATTTGGTTCAAATTTCGTTGAGAACTTCAACATCTGCTACAATAGATTCACAAGATAACAAAGGATGTACGCCTCTCCACTTCGCTGTTAAAGTTGAATCGGATTTAATTATTAATGAACTTTTAAAGGCAAATGCCAATCCAAATGTTCAAGATAACGAAGGAAACACCCCTCTTCACTGGGCTGCTATACTTGGAGCCAACAAATTTGTTTTTGCAACGCTATTAGAAAAACCAAGAATTGAAGTTAATCGCAGAAATCACCAAGGACGTACTCCTCTGTATTACACCACGTGCTATGCTGTGGATAAAAATATTACAGACATGTTAAGAGCCAGAGGCGCAACTAAATAATAAATCTTAAGCGGAGTTATTATGAATTTTGTCAAAAAATTTATCGTATCAACTTTAATGCTCGTTTCGATCTTAAGAACAATAAGCCCAATGGAAAGGGCTAACCCTGTACTAAGCTTTGGCTCACCTGAAAATGCAAAAAAATTTGCTCAAGATTATTTTGCTTTGCCTGAAAATCGAAGAACTCCGATTGAATATCTCGTACCCGCCTTTTTTGCATTGAACCTTCAATATCCAGTTCATGAGGCTGCAAAGTATGCCTTAATGCCCATACTGAAACATTTAATCAAAATCTGCAGGTTTAAATTAAATACTCAAGATGAATATGGAAATCAACCATTGCACTGTGCAGCATCAAGCGATAATCCAGAAGCTATCAACTTCCTGCTTACTATTCCTCGTATTAAAATTGAAGCGCTAAATGCCAGCCACATGACACCTCTAATCTGGGCTGCTTTCAATGGTAAAGTTAACAGTGTTAAAGCTTTACTTGCAGCTCATGCAAATCCCAATAGCCAAGATATTTCTGGTAATACTCCTTTACACTACGCTTGTATGAATAAACAAACAGACCTAGTGAGAATTTTATTGACTACTCCAGAAATTAAAATTAATGCTACAAACCGCCATGGAATGACACCCCTACAATGCACCTCAGAACCAGAAATTATAGCCATGTTAAGAGTTGCTAGCTCAAACGAATAATAAATTTAAGGAGATTTATGAAATTTGTTAAAAATTTAATTTTATTAACACTTTTAACAACAACAGGGGTTTACCTATCAAGCGCCATGGAAATTCACGTGTATAATGAGATTGACCCATATTTTTTACTTATTAATCCAGACGAAGGCTTTAGATGTGGCTATTCTTGGCAAGAACGAAAATCGATGCGAGACGAAGAAAAAGCTTGGGAATTTGCTAAAAAATATTTTAAAACACCTGAAGAGCAAAGACCAAAAGACGATGAGCTTACACGGGCATTCTTGGGCCTTAACCCAAGCTATCCATTACAAGTAGCAACTAAATACAACTTATCGCATGTTGTGATGCACTTAATAACAATTGGCAATGCTGATGTAAATTCCAAAGATCATCTGGGACGTACAGCTTTGCACTGGGCTATTATATCCAATGAGCATGGTACAAACCTTGTTGATATGTTTCTCGCGTTTAACGGTATTAATGCTGATATCCCTGATCAAGATGGATTAACACCTTTGCATTGGGCCGCAGAAAAAGGCAACTTGCATATTGTTTCAAGATTACTACGTGCTGCACCCAACATTAATGCCAGGGATTGGTGTGGTAAAACGCCTTTGTATTCGGCAGTCTACAATGAGCATTCTGACGTTGTTACTGCTTTACTTACGGCTGGGGCAGATGTCCGCATTGCTAATAAACAAGGCGTAACACCGCTTCACATAGCTTCATTTAGTAATCGAACAGATATTGCTGAACTTTTATGTGCTTCACCAAACATTGATATTAACGCGCCAAATGAAGATGGAGAAACGCCCTTGCATTACGCAGTAACAGATCGTCGTACAAAATTTACTTCAGTGCTACTAGCGGATCCTAGAATTCAAGTTAATATTAGAAATAAAGCGGGCCAAACACCTCTAAAAAGATCTCTATCAATGTATGGGAATACCTCTATTTCTGATATGTTAAGAGCACATGGTGGAATTGAATAAAAAACCTTAACGGAGTTCTAAGGAGATTTATGAAATTTGTTAAAAATTTAGTTTTATCAACATTAGTAGCAACAACAGGGGTTTACCTATCAAGCGCCATGGAAATTCACGAGGATGATGATAACAGCAAAGCTCATTACTTTGCCATGGATTATTTTGACACACCCGAAAAACAAAGACCTCAAACAGAAAAACTTACGCAAGCCTTTCTCGCCCTTCACCTAAGATATCCATTACACCAAGCAGCGTCAGTCAATTTGCCACAAGTTGTAAGATGCTTAATAACTAATCACCACGCGGACGTAAACGGTCAAGATACAGATGGCTCAACAGCTTTACACTCAGTCGCTTCATGCTATCTCGATAAAGGAGATAGAGACAACAGCGCTGTTGTTGATGTTTTGCTCGAGACAAATGGTATTAATATTAACATCCCAAACAGATGGCTAGAGACACCGTTGCATTATGCTGCATCAAGAAGTAAGCCACGCATAATTGCAAAATTGATACAAGCTGGAGCCTTTATCAACGCACGCAACTCGCGCCAAGAGACACCTTTGTATATTGCCGTTTTTGAAGATGAGCCTGGCAATGTTGGTGTTTTGCTTTCAGCAAAAGCCGACGTCAACATTCCTAATAAAGATCTAAACACCCCTTTACACGCAGCTGCTCTTGAACGAAATCCAAAAATAATGATACAGTTGCTCCAGCAGAGAAACATAAATATTAACGCTCAAAACAATGACGGTAATACACCATTACACGTCGCGGTAATGAACAATAGCAGACGTCAGATTGAAATATTACGAGCCGATCGCAGAATAAATCTTAGTATTAAAAATAAAAAAGGCTTAACGCCAATGGATTGTAGGCATGGAGAATTATTACCAATAATCGAGCCTGAAGACACAGACAGCGGAATCTTATTGTAGCTGTAACAAAAAAACACCTGCTATCTATAACAAAATAAGGACTTTTATGAAATTTAATAAAACGCTGCTTTTATCAACTTTGCTAGCAACGACATTTATAAGCCAATCGAATTCGATGACACCTGCAGAAAAATTTGCCTACGATTATTTTGCTCAGCATGAACAGCAAGGACCACGCGTTTCTATTGTTACACAAAGATTTATGGCTCTCAACCTACAATATCCTTTACACGAAGCTGCTAGATGTGGTCTATTCCCAATTTTAAAAGAGCTTATTAGATTAGGCCACAATGTAAATGAAAGAGATGCTGGTTTGGCAACCCCTCTGCATTGGGCAACAGCTGCAGATAAAAATGAAACAGTATTCACACTGCTAGAAATTCCTGAAGTTGATGTAAACGCGCAAGATAATCTCAATATGACAGCGCTACACCTAGCTGTAATCCATGGAAACATACAACTCATTAAGGCTTTATCACAAGCTCACGGAATCATACTTTCCAAAAAAGACTTACAACACAAAACGCCTTTGATGCTTGCTTCAGAAATTGCCAACATGGCAACAGGCAGAAAAATTGCTGAAATATTAATACAGTCAGGCGCAACAGAATAAAACGCTCCAGTTGAAAATTAATCGCCAAGACTTATTCAACCAAAACAGTGCAATAAAATTAGACTAATTCGCTTGCAGGCTTTGCTATATAAGACAAATTATACGATAATCCCCATGCCTTTAAAAAATTGCCAATTTTATAAGCTCTTACTGTTTTGCTTGATGGTTCATATGCAGGATCAACGCACACAACTGAACGTTTTTCACGATTCCAGCCAACAACAACCATCAAATGTCCATTACGATATGGAGTAGCTCCCCCTTGTAAACGTCGAACACTAACAACCACAGGAATACCCTGCGAAATATACTTATAAAGTTCGTTAAAACCATTCAAGCGTCCAACGTGATACAAAATACTACCGTTACAAGAATCGTAAGCCTGCGCAACGTTAAACAGCCAATTTCCATAAATATTTAAAGGTCCCCTGTCGTGAGCCTTTTCTGCAAAATTTATTGCGTACGAATTTAAGTTTGAGTTAGCGAACGTACCATACATTTTGTTGTAAAAATAATTTACCAAGATGCTTGTTGAGGTAGGAGAACACAATTCATGACTCCTTGGATGATGTAAAACCATTTGTGAAAGCTTTGGAACTCCCTTCACAATAACTGAAGGCATATTCATGTTTGGCCGTCCAATTTTAAATGAGTGTAAATCGGATGCACATGCATACAAAGCTCTCAAACACTCTTTTTCAGCTCCGCCTTCAAATTTTACCTTAACACGAAACCACTTAGCTAAATTACCTTTTTGAAGTTCGACCCGAACATGTTTGGTATGAACGAGAGGATTGGACTTACAAGAAAATGATTTTTGAGTTTTATTCCCCCACTCTGCAAGCAAGTTCCAGCTTGACCAGGAATTGCCAAGTTTAACACTAACCCAAAATGACAATTTGCCCACAGAAGGTCTGAGCGCATTCCAAGAAAAAATAACCTCATTAAAAGCCTTATCTGCAAAATCTTGCCATTCATAGCATCCACCACAAGATGCTAATTCATTTTGATTTATAATTTTTGTTTTTGTATTTGCAAAGTCAACCTGACCCACAACCGGAGGCATTGTTATAAAACTTTGCACCGAATGCCGTTTATGCCTACGTCTACCTCTGGCCTGTACATCCAGAAAAAATAAACATGTTAAAACAAAGCTCAAAAATGTAAAACAAGCCAGTCCTGCTTTTTTCCCAAAGACCATCTCCCCATCCCCCTCAAAAGCCCCTGATTATTAAAAAACAGCTTTACTTACCGACGCAAAATTCATCAAAAATTTTATCCAGCATCTGCTCAGTAACATTGCGTCCCGTAAGATTGGACAAATTTTCAAGAATTTCCTTTAGATGGTAAGCCATCAATTCATATTGTATTTTATCGGCATTCTGGCTTTCAATAAATTCTACTTTCTGCTGAATTTCCGATAGCTGCTTATATTGCCTTTGGTTAAGTAAAAAGGGAGATTTAAATTGCTCAAACAGTTTTTGAATCTTTTCGGCAATCGCCAAATCAACAAAATCAATTCCAATTTTTTGTTTAGCTGAAACATTTATGGCTTTAAAATCACTTGAAATAAAATCAATATTAAAACTCTCACAAATCTCATCAATTTTATTAACAATCAAAATCACTTTGTCATGAAATTTTTCAATCAATTGTGCATAAAAATGCTGTTGCTCCAAGGACAAAGGCTTTGATGAATCAAAAACAATTAAAACTACGTCAGCCGTAGCAGCTTCATCCCATGAACGCTGGATACCTTGTTGTTCTATAAAATCACCGGTTTGGCGTAGACCTGCTGTATCAACCATAAGCCAGAAACATCCATTTTTATAAAGACTAAATTCGATACTGTCACGAGTAGTTCCTGCTACAGGCGTAACAATCGCTCGATCTTTGCCGACAATGGCGTTAAATAAAGTTGATTTTCCCGCATTAACAGCCCCAACGATTGCAACCCTAATTCCGTTTCGAATTTGCTGTTGCTGGCTAAAATTAGATCTTACGGCTAAAAGTTTTTCTGATATTTTTTTTAATTTTTGTTTTATTAAATCATCAAAATTGATATCTCGTTGTTCTTCATCCAAAAATTCAAACGAAGCCTCTGTTAAACTAGAAAGCTCTATGATATTGGCCTCAAGTTCAGAAACAAACCCAGACAGCGTTCCCTGAAGCTGCGATAATGATTTGCGTAAAGCCTGTTCTGTGTGTGAATGTATTAATTCGTTCACAGCCTCAGCCTGAACAAGATCCATTTTACCGTTAAGAAAGGCTCTTTTTGAAAATTCACCGGCCCTAGCCAGACGAGCTCCATTTTGAATCGCAAGCCCAATAATTTTTTCTATAATAAACGGATTATTATGACAGCTAATTTCTACAACATCTTGGCCTGTAAATGTTTTTGGTGCACGCATCAAAAAAAATAATACCTCATCAACAAGCGTTTTTTCTTGCGATGAGGTATCAATTACAAAACCATGATTAATTGTATGTGTTGAAATTTCACTCAAAGTTTTTTTACACGATAGCCTGGCAAACTTGTCAACAACGTCAACAGATCCAGAACCACTAAGCCTTATAACACCGATAGCACCACTGCCTTGTGGTGTACAAAGGGCAACTATAGGCTGAAGGTCTTCAGGCTGGATTTGATATATCATTCGAGGGCACAACCTTTGAGTTAAGCACAATCTGATATTTGGATAGCTTTTTCTTGTGCTTTTTTTTCAAAAATTGCATTAACAGGTATGAAAAACTTATGAAGATCATTTTTTCATCAGCAGAGGATTCAAGCACGCTATCATTGAACAGTATCAAAAGCTGCTTGCCTGTTACCTGAGTTTCAAATTTT
>Ga0172371_10001617_pt1 | contig 35816 bp, 37 predicted proteins | sample Lak12m_FD_114543 | JGI IMG/M metagenome (GOLD analysis project Ga0172371, IMG submission 114543) | Freshwater microbial communities from Kabuno Bay, South-Kivu, Congo - kab_022012_12m | ecosystem: Environmental > Aquatic > Freshwater > Lake | place: Democratic Republic of the Congo: South-Kivu... | reverse complement strand
CTCATAAATTTCTGGATAAACGAACATGACGTATCTCATCCCGCAGGATGTAATCCGATACTCATAATGGATGTTTTTGAGCATGCGTTCATGCTTGATTACGGGCTTAAGAGGTCTGACTATATAGATGCTTTTTTTAAGAACATTGACTGGAAAGCCGTAGAAGCAAGGCTTAAATAAATTTTAAAGAAAGGAGGTTTTTATGTCGGAAAGAGCGCCATCAAGAAAAGGGGAGATTAAGGGAACTGTCGAGACTTCTAAGGTTTTTCTGGATGCTATCAAGGAGTGGCAAAGACTTGAAGATGCCACTATAAGATTTTCGGAAGAACTGTTGAAAAAGACAAACAATAAGCTCATAAAAATGACAATGGAGATGATAAAGCACGATTCTCAGAAGCACAAAGAAATGCAGCAGATGCTCATTGACAGTGTTACCAAAGAGCCGTTTATCCTTAGCCCTGACGATCTTGGCAAGTTGGGAGCCGGGCTTAATGCCCACCTTGAGGCAGAAGCCAGGTCTATTGAACTCGGAGAAGAGGCTCTGAGGAACAGCGAGTTGTTTGTGACAAAATACGTGCTTTCGTATCTAATTGCCGATGAACAGAAGCACCATGCCCTGCTCAATAAACTTGAGGAATTGAAAAAGGCAACGGTCTTTGTTACCTAAACAAGTAAATTTTAAAGGAGGTTCAAAATGTCCTGTATAAAAGCAAAAGATATAATGCATCCGAGGGTTAGCCTGCCGGCTAAAATGAAGGGATCGGAGCTTGTGGAAAAGCTGATGTGCAGTTATCCTGCGCTTCCTGTTGTGAATGACAACCGTGAAGTGATAGGGATTGTTTCAGAATACGATGTATTAAGCGCAATTAAAGAGGGAAGGACCGTCAACGAATTCAGCGCAGAGTCTCTTATGAGCTGCGGACACGCTGAGCACGAGGGTATTTGCAACGCTCCAATCTCAGTGGCGACCGATTCTCCAATAGAGGATATTGTTAATATCTTCTACCAGAATTCCTCAAGCCTCTCTATCTTGCCTGTTGTTGAAAAGAAAAAACTTGTGGGGATAATCAGCAGGAAGAATATAGTTAATGCTCTGGCAGAGAAGGGTTTCTGGAAAGAGCATGAATTCAAGAAGAGGGTTTAGTTTAATTTTGATAGGGGCAGAATATTACGGGAATTCAGCCCCTAAAATTTTCAGCAAAAGGAGGTATAAAATGCCTGTAATCGAATGTGGAGGATCTAAGGTCAATCTTGATGACGAAGGCTATCTTATGAATATTAATGACTGGAATGAAAGCGTTGCCTGCGCAATAGCGGAAAGAGAAAATGTCGAAGAACTCACGAAAGACAGGATGGACATAATAAAATTCATGAGAGAGTATTATAAAAGATATAATTTTTTCCCTATCCTGGACGGTATATGCAAAAATGTCCACCAGCCGAAGGATTGCGTGAATGTCCAGTTTATAGATCCTATTAAGGCATGGAAGATAGCAGGGCTGCCCAAACCCAATGAACAGGTTATCGGTTATCTGCATGGTGAAGGAGGCGTTGTATAACGCTTGAAAGCATTGATAACGGGCGCAGGCAGTTTTAATGAATACGCTTATTATCAGCTCCAACAGGAGCAAACAGCCTTTTCCCGTAATGCCCATCGGCGCGTGTATCGCGGCAGAGGCTGCTGAAAAGGCAGGCATCGGGGTCAGGCTTCTGGATTTGATGTTCTGCAAAGACCCGTTGCTTGCCGTAGAATTTGAGATAGATAGGGCAAAACCGGATGTGGTAGGCCTTTCCATAAGAAACATTGACAACAACAACATGGGGAATCCTGCTGCGTTCTTTAAGGACTTGCCGCCCCTCATTGATGTAATCCGCAGGAATACAAGGTCGCCCATTGTCATTGGCGGCGCTGCCGTTGGCGTGATGCCTGAACATCTTCTTCGTTATACCGGCGCGTCTTTTGCAGTGACTGAAAACGGAGAGGTTGCGTTCCCGCTCCTGTTGAACGCGATTTCTCAAAAGGGAAACCCGTATCAGGTTCAGGGCATATCATGGCTGAAAGACGATGTTTTTATGAAAAATCCCGTTATCCCGCCTTCGGTTACAAATGCCTGTTCTGTTCCTGATTTTAAGAGATGGATTGATATAAGGTCATATAGTTCATTGCTAGCAACAGCGCCTGTTCAATCCAAGCGCGGATGCCCGTATAAGTGCGTTTACTGCACCTATGCTATGGGCGAAGGCCAAAGCTATCATCTCTCTGCTCCTGATGTGGTTGTAGAACGAATTAAACAGTTAGTCTCTATGGGGATAAAGGACATTGAGTTTGTTGATAATGTATTCAATTCTCCTTATGGCCATGCCATAGCTATCTGTGAAGGATTGGCTAAATCGCGATTAAATGCGCGTTTTCAAACTCTTGAGCTAAACCCGCTTTTTATAGACGATGGCCTGCTTACTGCAATGGAAGGAGCAGGTTTTGCAGGTATCGGTATTACCGCGGAAAGCGCCTCGGATAATGTGCTGCGCAGCCTTAAAAAAGGCTTTGCCTCAGAACATGTTCATAGGGCGGCGCATTTTGTAAAAAATCATAGGCTGCCGTGCGTGTGGATATTTATGCTCGGAGGCCCCGGAGAAACAGAAGATACAGTAATGGAAACATTGAGCTTTGCGGAAAATTATATAAGGCCGCATGATGTTGCTTTTTTTAATGTCGGGATACGCATATATCCGGGCACGGAACTGGAACAAATAGCCAGAAGGCAGGGGGTTCTCACCCTGCCTTCTCACGAAATGCTCGAGCCGGTGTTTTACCTTTCTCCTGAAGTCGGACTAGATTGGCTTATAAAAAAGCTGAGCGCTGCCATGGATAAAAATTTCAACTTTATAAATTCCGATTCTCTGGCCCTGCCTTTTCTTTCTGCTATTCATTGCTTAGGGCATAGGTTCGGCGTAAAGCCGCCTTTATGGAAACACACCTCGGCTATCAGGAGAGGATTGCGGTTTATTGGAGTCAATGCCTGAAAATGTATAGCGGGTTATCGGATACAGAATCAAAAGGAAATGCGCCGCGCATTGCATCAATAGCAACTGCCTTGCCTCCTTTTACTATGGAACAAGATGGAGCGGAGGCATTTCTAAAAAAACATTACTCTACTAAATTAAGTCAGAGAAGCCTCAAACTTTTGCATACTATCTTCAGGCATCCAAGCGTTATGCAAAGGCATTTCGCTTTTGAAAACCCCGAATGCCTTATTGATGAAACACAGGAAAGCCGCATTAAGCGCTTCACGCATTGGGGCATAGAGCTTTCGGCTCAGGCAATTATGGATGCGCTGGTTCGTGCCGGATTAACAGTTAATGATGTGTCCGGCCTTGTGGTAAATACATGCACAGGATACATTTGTCCGGGCATATCAACCTATCTGATTGAAAGGCTGGGGCTGTCGCGCAGGATAAAATCTTTTGATCTTGTAGGCAGCGGATGCGGCGGTGCAATACCTAATCTCCAGCTATGTGAGAATATGGTCAGGAAAGAAAGCGGAAGCGTGGTCTTAAGCGTGTCGCTTGAAATTTGCAGTTCCACATTCCAGATATCCGATGACCTGAGCTTACTGCTTTCCAATGCCCTGTTTGCGGACGGAGCAGCAGCAGCAGTTATATGGGACCGGCCGCAGGGGCTTAGCCTTGTCTCTTCAGGAAGTTATTATGCTCCTGAGCACCGTGATGCCATACGGTATATTTATAAAAACGGACAGCTTCACAACCATCTTTCACTTTCCCTGCCTGAACTGGTAAGCAAGGCTGTAAAGGATGTAGTCACGGAGATATTAAAGCCTCAGGGATTAAGGGTTGAAGACGTAAAACACTGGGCGCTTCATACCGGAGGGGAAAAGATTATAGACGCTGTCAAGGATGAACTGGGGCTTTCTGAAAAACAGGTGCTGGGGGGTAGGCATATACTGGCGGAATACGGGAACATGTCTTCACCTACTGTATGGTTTGTTCTCCGTCAACTTTTAGAAAAGAATATCAGGCCGGGTGATTGGTGCATGATGGCAGCCTTTGGCGCGGGCCTCTCTGCCCACGCCTTTCTTTTAAAGGCATAAATTTTTTCGCCTTTGTTGTTGCAGACTCAAAGTAAGGCTGCTATGATTTATTTAATGAAGGCATTGATTATAAGCGCGGATAATTTCGAGGACTCCGAACTCCTTGTGCCTTTTTACAGGTTAAGGGAAGAAGGGCTTCATGTTGATATAGCATCTATAAAAAAAGGCGTAATAAAAGGCAAGCACGGGTATGAAATTGAGGCAGATAAAACCCTCAAAGAAATAGAACCCGATGGTTACGACATACTCATACTCCCGGGCGGCAGGGCGCCGGAAATTATAAGAAAAGAAAAAGAAGCTGTTGCGATTGCAAAACATTTCTTCGATAAGAACAAGCCTGTCTCTGCTATATGCCACGGCCCCCAGATTTTGATAACAGCGGGTGTTTTAAAAGGCAGACACGCCACGTGCTATAAGTCGGTTGCTCAGGAAATGAAAAATGCAGGCGCTGTATACGAAGATAAAGAAGTTGTTGTTGACGGCCATCTTGTGACATCGAGGCAGCCGTCCGACCTGCCGGCCTTCTTAAGAGAAACAATGAAGCTGGTTAAAATATCCGGCCGGTCATAACTCTTATGCAGATAAATGTTAAGGAAATAAAGGAACTTGCTAAAAGATTCAGCCCTGCCGAGATAGAAGGATGCATTACGCAGCAGCTTGAGACAGGCGCGAATGTTTGCCTGAAAAGTGAATTGACGGAAAAGGTTATAAACGAGCTTGCAAAAGCTGAATTCGTAAAGGGCCTGATGGCAGAGGGCATGAGCCTTGCCGAGGCACTGAGAGAACTGGCGAAAAGAATGCGGCGGGTACAGGAGGGATTTGAAGAATGAACTCAAGAGATTTTTTTGAATTATTCAGATATCTCATGGAGCAATATTGTCTTTTTCAGGAGGATATTGTTTTTGTAGAAAATATTTCCGAGTGGTGCAAAAAATATGGAATTCCGGAACCTGACAGGGAAAGGCCTCTGAAGCTTATATTAAAAGAGGAAGGCTCAGGGTGCAAGATGCTGATACGCGAAAACATTCCCGACAGCACAATAGAAGCCCGCATTAACGCGCTGCGTATTCGAGGCCAGCTGAGGAACGTGGCATTCGACCGGGCTGATATGCTCGATTCTGTTCAGAAAAAACTTGCTTACCTGTTCCTGAGCGAATATTCCACAAGCCTTCCCGACATAGGCGACGACGAGTTGCTCGCTGATGATTGGGCCTTCGGGGAAATGGAGCGTCTTGGATATTTCAAAACATGAGATGTAAATTTTAAAATCCATTGGAGGTGCGAGATGAAAGGGGTAAAAGTGTCGGTTCTGACAGTGATGTTTATATTGGGGGTGGGGATTGCGGCAGATGCCATTCATGAGATAATCCCGTCCGAGACCCAGATTACAATGCCCGGACCTACCGCGGAGAAAGTGAATGAGTATATAGTTAAATACGATCCCTACAGGGCATGGAGCCTATGGCCAAAAAAAGGAAGGCTTTACAAAGGGACGGAGCCTCACGGCGCATTGCTTACCACATTCATAAACGATACTGCCTATCTTTCGATCAGGAAAAAGAAAGGCATGTATGACGGTTCGATTATCGTGAAGGAAAACTACACCGCTGATAAAAAATTCGTTGCCCTTTCCGTGATGTACAAGGTAAAGGGATATAATCCCTCTGCCGGAGACTGGTTCTGGGCGCAGTATGATCCTGACGGGAAGGCAATTGCAGAAGGAAGGGTAAAGAAGTGCATTGACTGTCATTCCAAAAAGAAAGGCAATGACTATATATTCACAGGAGAGGTTAAATAACTATGCCGCATGCGGGCTTGATGGATACAGACGCGCTCGGGCCTGAAAGGGCTCCGTTTCAAAGGGCAAGGCTTCATATCAGGGCAGGGAGGCGGAGACTCCGGCAGGGCAAGATATCAGCGGGGATTATCACTCTTTACGATGCCCTTGTTTCTGCGATGGAGTGGTATGTCGCATCGCCAGAGCGGATGTCTAAACTCAAAATCAGGAAAGGCGATAATCTAAAAGACGAGAAAAACCTTTTTGCCGCGCTGGTTCGCTCCGGAATCCTTGACTCCATGTTCGACTATGAGGCATTTGACAGGCTTGTAGAAAAGGCTGCATACGAGGAAATGCCCGTCTATCATTACAAAGAAATGCTTAAGGGAATCGAATCGTTAATGACACAGTTCGGCATTATGCCTTTTGACGAGAAGGAACTCCCGCCCGAAGATCCCTCGACATTCTGATGAACAGGCTTTCAGGAGAGAAATCAGCATATCTGAAACATTCCGCATATCAGAAGATTGACTGGCACCCGTGGTCTGACGAGGCGTTTGAAAAGGCAAGACATGAAGATAAACCCGTATTCTTGAGCACAGGAGCAATATGGTGCCACTGGTGTCATGTGATGGCAAGGGAATGTTTTGAAAATGAAGAGATAATAAGCCTTCTTAATGAAAATTTTATATGTATAAAGCTTGACAGGGATGAGAGGCCTGATATAGACAGAAGGTTTCAGCGCGCTGTTGTTGCCATGGGTTCAGGCGGAGGGTGGCCCCTTAGTCTATTTTTGACCCCGGACAAGAAGCCGTTTTTCGGAGGAACGTATTTCCCTCCGGATGACAGCCATGGAAGGCCCGGTTTTAAAAAAGTTCTGATGTCAGTCTCTGATTTTTATAGATCGAAAAGAGACGATGTTTCTGATTACAGCCAAAGGCTTATGGATTCCCTTCATCCAACGCATACGATGAGCAGAGAATTAAACGCCTCTATGGTTAATGACGCTGTAAAAGAGATACTCTCTGAATTTGATCCCCAGAACGGAGGATTCGGGGCCTCGCCTAAATTTCATATGCCGGGCGCAATGGAGTTTTTGATTAACAGGTATTTTTTTACGCATGACGAGGCTATTAAGCTTGCCTTGACAAAAACTCTCGAAGCAATGGCAAAGGGCGGATTTCATGATCAGATCGGAGGGGGATTCCACAGGTATTCGACTGATGAGGCATGGATTGTGCCGCATTTCGAAAAAATGGCGGATGACAACGCGTGGCTTTTAAAGAATTATATTGATGCGTATTCTGTCTTTGAAAAAGGGTTTTTCAGGGAGATTGCTGAAGACATAATAGTTTTTCTCAGAGATGTGCTTGCGGACCCTGATGGAGGATTTTATTCGTCTCAAGACGCTGATGTGACACCCGACGATGAGGGCGGATATTTTACATGGACAGAGGAAGATTTCAAAAGAGTTCTTAATGAAGACCAATATGATGTATTGTCTCTCCATCTTTTGCATGAAAGAGGCGCTATGCATCATGACAAATCAAAAAAGGTTTTGTTCAGCGCTATGGAGCCTGAAGAAATCGCAAGGCAGATTGGAAAGGATAAGGAAACGGTCGCTGAAATAATCCACGCAGGCAAAGAAATGCTGCTCAAAGAAAGAAAACATAGAAAGACGCCGTTTATTGATAAGATATTTTATGTCTCATTAAACGGCATGCTTATCACCGCATATCTTAAGGCATACAGGGTTCTTAATGACGGGTATCTAAAAGACTTTGCGCTTAAGAGCCTGGATAGAATTATAAAAAGCCATCTTATCAATAACGAACTTTTCCATTCGGAAGGCATAAGGGCAATGCTCGATGATTATGTCTATTTAATCGAGGCATTGCTTGCCGCATATGAGGTAACCGGCAGGCCGTCTTATCTTAATCTGTCCGATGGGCTTATGCAGTCATGCATGGATAAATTCCGGGATAAAAAAGATGGAGGTTTTTTTGATACCGCCGAAGATGTTCTCGGATTAAGGCTTAAGGGTATTGAGGATATACCGCATCCATCGGCCAACTCTCTTGCTATAATGTTGCTGCTTAAACTATATCATCTCGCTGATAAGGCTATATATCTTCGATATGCAGAAGATGCCTTGAGGGCCTTTTCCGCAAGCGCAAAAGCGATGGGAATTCATTCAGGCTATTATTATTCTGCCCTTGATGCGTATTTTAACCTGCTCAGGCTTACCCTTCATGCTGCGCCCGGAAGTGAACTGGCAAATACGGCGCTCTCGGCATATAGTCCTTATGCAAACATCTCTTATGGAGATGACAGAGGATATGTGCTTCCATGCCTGAAGACCGAATGTTATGAGGCTTTATACGCTCCCGGGGATCTGAGAAATTTTTTGCTGACATTCAAACATAAGTGATTGGAATATGAGCGAAAAAATATTGCAAAGATCCAGCATCATTCCCCGCAGCATCCGGGTAGAACCTGCAGTAATAATGCTATCATAAGAAATGAATATTGTCTGCCAGAACAGAAAGGCATATCACGATTATCATATAGAAGAAACCATAGAGGCCGGACTCTCTCTTTTGGGCACTGAGGTTAAGTCTTTAAGAGAGGGGAAGGGCAACCTGAAGGACAGCTATGTGCTTGTCAAAGATAACGAGGTCTTTCTTCTAAATTGCCATATCAGCCCTTACAGCCACGGCAATATTACAAATCATGAACCGTTAAGAACAAGGAAGCTGCTTCTTCATAAAAAAGAGATAGAGAGATTAAGAGGCAAGGTTGCGCAAAAAGGCTATGCCCTTGTTCCGTTAAAGATATATTTTAAGGGTTCCCGCGCAAAGGTTGAGGTCGGGCTTGCAAAAGGCAAGAGGCTTTTTGAGAAAAGGGAGTCGATTAAGGAGCGCGAGGCAAAGAGGACAATAGAGAGGGCGATGAAAAACAGGTAGAAAGGAGGATATAGTGGGATATCACCTATTTCATGTTATAATAAAAAAAGGCCAAAAGCCGTACACTCGGGGGCGAAAGGGCTCGACGGGGGTTACGAGGCTCAGGTGGCATGTCGTGGCTCCATCACCACGCTAAAAGGTGGAAACAAACATAAACGCCAATAACGAACTGGCACTTGCTGCTTAATTAAAGCGGCACGCTGCACCGAGATTGCCTGTGTTTTGGATGCAGCGAAGGAAGCAGGCTGGCATCTGGCGCTTTCTCCTGAACCGGATGCGAGACTAAAGGAGATGGGATGATAAAAAGCCCGCTTGCCGGCGGTTTATAATCCGAGATTTAAATGGCAGGATAAACATGTAGAAGCGTGAGAGTAGTGCTTTCGGACGCGGGTTCAATTCCCGCCGCCTCCACCAGAAAATAAAGATATTTTCCATCCGAAAGAACTTTCCGATACCACCAGTGAAGTATTAAGGTAAATAATTGTTAATTTTCAAGGCATTATGCTTATAACTTAAAGTTTTATATCAATATATTTATTGCCATAGAGTCCCTTTGGTTTTCTCGAATTCAACTACTGCCTTTGCATAATCAACCTCAGCCTTTTTTTCTGAAGAAAGCGATTTAGCATACTCTTCCTGAAACTTAAGCACGTCGTTTAATGTTGCCATGCCTACTTTGAACCTGCCTTCTTCAGCCTCGAGCCTTTTTTCTGCCGCAGTCCTTGTCTTTTTTACTGCCTTTATTGTCTCGGATGCGAGTTGGACTCCCCTCCAGGCCTCTCTCACCTCAGCAGTAATCTTTTGCTCAAGGATCTGCAAGGCAATGTTTGATTTTTCTTCCTCATGTTTTGCCTTCAGATAGTTCCCTTCTGCCGCGTCATTGCCTATTGGTATAACCAGAGAAAGGCCGAACTGCCATGAATAGTAGTCGCGCGAACTGAGCCTGTCTATGCTATCGCTGTAAGTTCCGTTAAGCCCGTTTAATCCCGCAGAGCCAATAACGTTAAGATCCGGATATTTCTGATTGTCATAATATTTTCTGAGTATAGTTTTATTTTTTTGGTCAATTGATGCCTGCTTATAGTCCCTTCTTGTTTTAACCGCTGTATCTATAGCAGCCGCAACAGGCTGAATGTCATCTGCCTCAGACGGAGGCGAGGGTGCTTTTTCCACAGGGATTAATTCAGTATCCCAGTCCTTTAGGTTCATTACCACCCTGAGCCTATCTGCCGCATCCAGAACTGTTTTTTTTGTCTTCAGCAGCGCTTCTTCTCTTAATGAAGCTTCTGCCTCTGCCTTGTAAATCTCGACAGGCGCAAGAGTGCCGGTCTCTATCTTTGCCTTAACCTCGGCAAACAGATTCTGAGCGAGTTTGAGCGACAATGCCGCAACTTCCAAATCATGGCGCGCGAAGACAAGGTCCCAGTATGCCTTTGATGTGTCGGCTATAATGTCTGCTGCTTTCTCATCTGCATTCAGCCTGGCTATATCAAGATTGTTCTTTGCAACAGAAAGGTTGCTTTCCTGAACCTCTATGCCCAGGCCTTTAAGGATTGGCTGGGTCATTGTCAGCGCCAGCTCAGAGGTGTAATACGGGTTAGTTGTCAGATATGGAGAATTGCTTCTTGCGCGTTCATTCGTCCATTTAAGCTCATATTTAGTTCCCGTGTTTATCTTTCCTCCAAGTCCTACATCGGCATTCAGTCTCCTTTCTTCGGTGCCTATAAGCAAGGAAGCTGAAGGAGATTTTTTAAAAGACTCTGTCCCTTTAAATTCTATGTTAGGATCAAAATCTCCTTTTTTGAGCGTTATATCCGCTGTGGCTATTTTCGGATTTATGCGCTCCGCTGTCAGAGAAAGATTCTCCTTAAGCGCTATATTGACTGCCTCTGTAAGTGTGAGTTCAAGTTTTTCAGCGGCAAAAGATCCAGAAGAGCAGAAGAACAGAAGCGCAGAAGCGCAGAGGAACAGGAGAAGTTTCATAACCTTTGGACTATTTCTTAGCGTAAGATAGCCTGAAATTATTATCAGGATTCCTCCTGCAATCGAATTTTTTCCGGGCAGTTCATTTAAGAATATCATAGCGAAAATTATAGCACATACAGGCTCGAGATACCCGAGGGCAGCAGTCTTATTGGCAGTGATGGACTGAAGGCCTTTAAAATATAAGATTGGAGCGATAGTTGAATGGACTATTCCCATTATCAGAAAGCTCCACAGGGCATGTGCCGGGAATTCTCTTACAAATGGCGCAAGTATGAGCGCAATGACTGTGTTGGAGAAAAAGGAAAGCGCTAACGGGTGAAAATTTTGGGAATAAATTCTCAAGATGATTACGAGCATCGCATATGCGAATCCTGAGATTATGCCTGCGATGATTCCAGCTGTATGTCCTTCTCTGAATGTAAATCCATTGAGCATAATCCAGAGACCTGCCGAGGCTATAATCAGAGAAGATGCAATGCTTCTGGTGATAGTCTCTTTTAAAAACAGCGGAGCGAGGAATGCAACGATTACAGGCGCTGTGTAATGCGTGAGAACCGCATTTGCTACTGTAGTATGGTTAAACGCATAAAAATAAGTGAATGTATTTATAAGCGAAATAACACCTATAATGAAGGGACATCTTAATCTTTTTGCGTCAGGGATCTCTTTTCTGAAGTTTTTAGAAGATAAGGCCACGCCCTGAACAATCAGGGCTGTCAAGACAGAATAAAAGATAAGAATGTGTATTGCAACGCCTGAGAGCCGAACAACAATGCCGAGAGAGCTCCAGAGGAATATCGCAAGAAGGATGTAAAGAGACCCCATTAAGAATATGCCCTCTGAAACATTAGTCTTTTCTTCTGAGACATGTTAGATTTTACCACAATAAGCTTTAACTGAATTGGCAGGATAAGCTCATAAGACTTTTCTGATTTTTTACGGTTAAGGATTATGCGTTTTATTTTCTTTCAGCCTCGCGGTTGATTCAATAAAAACATCCACTTGCTGGCCGGGATAAACAGGAAAATCAGGGATCGTAAAACTATAAATTACCTGCAATACGCGCACATCAACCCTTTCGCTGTTGCTTCCTGTAAGCTGCCGTTTTGGAACGATGTAAGGGTCAATCCGCACGAACTCAAGAGGTATATATTTTTCGGTATAGCCCCGAAGATATGCTATCGCCTTTGCGTTCGGCTGAACTTCAACAGCATTTACCTCGTCAATATCAGCCCTTATCTGGAGCCGGTCTGTCCGTCCCATAAGAATAGGCGCTGTGGCCTGTCCCGGCATAACCCATTCTCCTACGCGCACATTGATTTGAAGGATGGCCCCTTCTTTTGGCGCACGGACAATATGCCACGAAAGGCGTTGAATTGCCTCTGTTCGGGCAGCGCTATTCGCTTTAAGGAGAGCCTTCATCTTCCCTATCTCTGCCTCGGCAATAGATACCCTTGCAACAATGTCGTCATATTGCTGTGTTGTAATGAGCTTTTCCTTGTAGAGCGCCTCCTTCCTCTGGAATTCCAATTTTGTATTTTCCAGTGAGGCCTCTGCCTGTTTGAGCGCTGCTTCTGAGGCTATGACTTCTGAATTCAGGCGGTTAACCGCTGCTTTCTGTGCGCTATTCTCAAGAAAAAACAATGTATCGCCGGCCTTTACTTTCTGTCCCCACTCCACGGCAATCTTTTTTACAAGTCCTGACACCTGCGGCTGCACCTGAATATTTTCTTCCGCGGCCTCTATAATGCCTGATGCGGCTACTGATGCAGGGAAGGGGCTTACTGCAGGAGAATGAAGCGGTTGAGGCACAGGTGCGGTTTTGGACATGACTAAGACACGGTAAATTCCAAAAAGTATTCCTAATATTGCAAGGATTAAAAGAATCTCCTGTTTTTTCATTGTGCGGCTCCTTTTCTTTGTCCTGATATAACTTTGGTTACTTTCCCGTCAACAATATATGCAATCCTATCGGCATAGGGGACAATGCGTTCATCATGCGTCACGACTATAAGGCAGCGGTCCGAGGAAAGCGCGCGTTTCCGCAGAAGTCCCATTACGTGGCTGCCTGTTTCCGTATCAAGCGCTGCGGTAGGCTCATCGCATATTAAAAGCTGTGGTTCATGAACAATAGCGCGAGCAAAGGCAACGCGTTGCTTCTCGCCTGTGGATAATTTTTCTACGGGGTTTGAAGAACGCGCGCCAAGGCCGACATCGGCAAGATATTCTCCTGCATGCTTAATGGCATTGTTCCATGGCTCCTTATTCACAAGGAGAGGTATGGCCGCGTTTTCAGCAGCCGTCATGTGAGGCAAGAGATGATATTCCTGAAACATAAAACCGATTTTCTTTCCGCGCATGCGAGTTTTTTCGGATGTCGAGAGGCGCGTAAGTTCAGTGCTCATTACGCTGACTGTGCCGCTTGTGGGCGATAGAACCCCTCCTATTATGCTGAGCAAGGTTGTTTTTCCGCTTCCAGACGGCCCCATGATTAAAAAAAGCTCGCCGAAATAGATATCAAGGTCTATGCCTCGCAAGGCGTGAACCGCCGCATCGCCTGAGCCGAATGTCCGTGTAATATCTCTGAGCGCCACTGCTACCTCTGCCATGTCATCCCCTGAAAACCTCTGCAGGCTCTACCCGCAAAATACGGCCGAGAACTAAAAGCGCTGCAATTGCGCATATCATCATAGTCATGAACAACGTGCCGATAAGAAGCTGCGGAGGCGTAACCGCCGTATAATTCGGAAGTTTTTCAAGAAGTATGTTCAATAGAAGGCTTGCGGCGCCTACGCCAAGGCCATACCCAAGAATGCCGACTATAGCGCTTTGAAGAATGACCATGCGGATAAGCGTCCACTTACCGACACCCATGGCCTTTAATGCCGCGAACTGTTTAAGGTTCTCTATGCCGAAGGTATGAAATGTTTGTCCGGTTATTGCAGCTCCGACTATAAACCCAAGCAAGGTAATAATGCTGAAATTCATTCCAATCCCTGTTTGCGTCAGATAGTATCTTATTGTCATGCTTTGCAGTTCTTCTTTAGTCAGGGCAAGCAATCCGGTCCGCCGTCGCACATCGTCTTTTAACCTCGCAATGGAAGCATCCGCCCGCGGTTTAACAAGCACAAAGGTTAATTGTTTTCTCTCAGGCGGAGTAAATTCAAGCGCTCTTTCAAATGTAGTAAATATAATGGGCAGGTCAAATAGGTTTGTTTCAACATCTACGATTCCCACAATCCGCGCCTGCCGGTCATTAACCTCAAATGTGTCTCCGAGCTTTGGAAACCCGAGTTTTCTCAGTCCGCGCTTATTTATAAGGATTGCGTTAGATTGATAAATATCTTCAAGCCTGCCAGCGACAATGTGAGCAGGCCGGCCCACAAGCGAGGCGCTGTCAATCCCAATGAGCCGTATGGATTGAAACGTTCCATTTGGGAGGCGAGCGCGAAGGTTGCTGATAAACAGCGGAACCGCCCACTCAACGCCCGGGACACTTCTTACGCTGTTAAGAGCGGTGCTTGAAAGCGGCTGCAGGTCGTCAATATATTTTATTGACGGGTCGGTTACCCAGACCGGAGCGCCGATAGTGCGAATATCGGCGGTGGTTCTTTTGAGTATCCCGATAAATACGGAAACCATCTGAACAATGAGAAATACAGAAAAGGTAATGCCTGCCACGACAGCGATATACTTGCCTCTGTCGCCAATGAGCATTTTTAAGGCAATCTTGTCCAAGCCCGTTATTAGCACATGGTAATATTAGCACTTTATATTTTTTCGGGCAATAAACAAAAGTTTATAACTACATTCTTTATAATTGAAAAAGTGTGGGTATTTCTTTTATAGTTAATAACCATGAGATTGCCTGAATGGGTAAAGGTAAAAAACAGCATCGGAGATCAGGACACAAAGCAGATTTTAAGGAGCTACGGCCTTTCAACTGTCTGCGAAGAGGCGCGCTGTCCTAATAAGGGCGAATGTTTTTTAAAACCGACTGCAACTTTTATGATACTCGGCTCTAGTTGCACGCGAAACTGCGGCTTCTGCTCTGTGGAGTCTTCGGCGCCAAAGCCTGTGGAAGACGACGAACCTGAAAGGGTTGCGAGGGCTGCAAAGGAGATGGGGCTTAAGTATGTGGTCATAACCTCTGTTACAAGGGATGACCTCAAAGACGGGGGGGCTTTGCATTTTGCAAAAACAGTTAATGCAGTAAGAAGGCATCTTCCTGACGCGAAGGTGGAGGTGCTTACGCCTGATTTCAGAGGCGATTATAATGCGCTTAAAACAGTTCTTGATTCCACTCCCGATGTTTATAATCACAATGTGGAAACAGCGCCCCGGCTTTATCCGTATGTCAGGCCGCAGGCAGATTATGCCGCATCCTTGAATGTATTATCGAATGCAAAGACAATTGCGCCTGACATAACCACAAAATCAGGGATGATGCTCGGGCTTGGCGAAACTTTTAATGAGGTTGTGAGTGTGTTAAAAGATATAAAAGGCGTTGGCTGCGGCGTTGTAACAATAGGCCAGTATCTCAGGCCTTCTAAAAAGAATCTTCCTGTTGCAGAATATGTGAGGCCCGAGATGTTCAGCGTGTATAAAGAAATCGCGCTTGATATTGGTTTTAGATATGTGGCTTCTTCTCCATTGGTGAGAAGTTCGATGAATGCAGAGGGAATGTATAATAATTCGGTTAATGGGTGAATAGGTTAATAGGTGAATAGGCTAAAATGAATTTCCGATTCACCAATTCACCGATTTACCGATTCACCGGAGGAATAAATGTTTGAATTCAACAGGATTAAAAGACTCCCGCCTTATGTGTTTGCAATAGTTAACAGCCTTAAGATGGAGGCGAGGAAAAGGGGAGAGGATATTATTGACCTTGGCATGGGCAATCCTGATATGCCCGCGCCGAAGCATGTCATAGAAAAACTCTGCGAAGCTTCGCAGAATCCGAAAAATCACAGATATTCCGCGTCTAAAGGCATTACGCAATTGAGGATGGCGATATGCGAATGGTATAAGCGAAGGTTTGACGTTGATCTGGATCCCGAAAGCGAAACGGTTGTAACAATCGGCTCGAAAGAAGGGCTTTCTCACCTTGCGCTTGCCACTATCCAGCCGGGCGATGTTGTCATGACTCCGACACCTGCATATCCGATACACCCTTACAGCGTGATAATTGCGGGAGGCGAGGTTTCGAGCATTCCTATAGGTTTCGGGATTGATTTTTTTGAAGAGATGGAAAAGGCTTATAAGAAGACATGGCCAAGGCCGAAGATGCTTATTATCAATTTTCCTCATAACCCAACAACTCAGGTGGTAGAGGGCCTTGATTTTTTCAGAAAAATTGTGGATTTTGCAAAGGAGAACAATGTAATTGTTATACATGATTTTGCCTATGCAGACCTTGTTTTTGACGATTATAAAGCTCCGAGTATTATGCAGGTGCCGGGCGCAAAAGACGTTGCCGTGGAATTTTTCTCCCTGACCAAGAGTTATTCGATGGCGGGGTGGAGAGTTGGTTTTTGCTGCGGGAATAAGGATGTTGTGGGGGCGTTGATAAAGATAAAGAGTTACCTTGATTACGGCATGTTCCAGCCCATACAGATCGCGAGCATAGTTGCTTTAAGAGGGCCTCAGGAGTGCGTGGAGGATTTTAGAAAGACATATGAATCAAGGCGCAATGAATTGATCAAAGGGCTTAATAATGCAGGATGGCATATAGCTCCGCCAAAGGCAACAATGTTTGTGTGGGCCAAGATACCCGAGCAGTTTAAAAAAATGGGCTCGCTCGAATTTTCAAAGTTCCTGATTAAAGAGAGCGGAGTTGCAGTTTCTCCGGGCATAGGGTTTGGAGAAGGCGGAGATAATTATGTCAGGTTTGCTCTTGTCGAAAACGAGCACAGGATAAGACAGGCGACAAAAGGGATAAAGAAGGTGCTTGGAAGATGAAAACAATTAATGTGGGAATCATAGGTTTCGGGACCGTTGGAACAGGAACGGCAAAAATTCTTCTTAAGAATAAGAACATCCTTGCCCAGAGAGCCGGCTTTAAAGTTAATCTTAAGAAGATATCTGACCTTAATATAACCAAGGACAGAGGGATAAAACTCCCCAAAGGCATACTGACAAAAGACGCTAATGAGATATTGAATGACCCGAATATCGATGTTGTTGTCGAACTCATCGGCGGAATCAGGCCTGCAAAAGATTTTATCCTAAAGGCAATTCGCAATAAAAAACATGTGGTAACAGCAAATAAGGCGCTTATCGCCACAGAAGGAAATGAAATATTAGCCAAGGCTGAAAAGCACGGAGTCAGCGTCGGTTTTGAGGCATCCGTAGCCGGAGGCATTCCGATTATAAAGGTCATAAGGGAAGGGCTGATTGCGAACAGGATACTTGCTGTCTACGGCATAATAAACGGAACTTCGAATTATATTCTCACAAAGATGACAGACGAAGGCGTAGAATTTTCAGATGCGCTTAGAGAGGCGCAAAGGCTCGGTTATGCCGAGGCTGATCCCACGTTTGACATAGAAGGGATTGATTCAGCTCATAAGCTTGCCATTCTCGCGTCTCTGTCATACGGCATACCGTTTTTATACAGTGATGTTTACAAAGAGGGGATAACACGGATAACTGCGCGAGACATTGTTTTTGCGGGAGAGCTTGGCTATAAGATAAAGCTTCTTGCGATTGCAAAGGTGTCCGACGGCAAGGTTGAACTCAGGGTCCATCCCACGATGGTGCCAAAGGATTATCTTATATCAAAGGTCGACGGAGTATTTAACGCCGTCTATATTCGGGGCGATGCGGTAGGCGATACCCTTTATTACGGAAGGGGAGCGGGCGATATGCCGACAGGAAGCGCTGTTGTAAGCGATATTGTGGATATAGGGAAGAAAATCATGATGCATGATACAGGATACAAGATTCAGGATAAGAATCGTGCATCAGGCATCGTGCATCGTGCATCGCCGTTTAAGATTAAGAAAATGGAAGATATTGAGAATATGTATTACTTCAGGTTTTCTGCATATGATAAGCCGGGAGTTCTTTCTAAGATTTCAGGAATTCTCGGCAAATATAATATCAGCATTGTATCCGTTATTCAGCAGGGCAGAAAAACCGGCGGCGCTGTGCCGCTGATTGTGCTTACCCACACTGCCAAGGAAAAAGATGTTATGAATGCCGTGCGGGAAATAGACAAGCTTTCTGTTGTGGCAGGCAAGACTCTTTATATAAGGGTTGAAGGGAAAGAAGAATAAGTTTTTTAAAAGATAAATACCTCTGTTGATTTAAAACTCTTCCTGCAATCAGAGTCATTAATTTGTGCCTGACAATTTTTTATCCTCACCCCTCAAATCTGCAGATTAATCGCCTTATAAATCAAAATTTTAGGATTTTTTTAAAAGTCTTGACAAAGCTAATATAATCCAATAGCATTTACTTTATAGGTTCGTATAACTAATTAATAATTCAGATATCCAGATTTTATTTCTCGATTTTTTATAAGCGGAAAGGAGGAGGTTTTTATGGCAGACAAAGAAGATGTCAGCAGGCAATTCCTTGAGGCATTTGAGTTTCGCGGGATTAAGAGAAGGGACTTTCTGAAATTTTGCGGCGCAACAGCAGCGCTTCTTGGTTTATCAGAGCTTCACATTCCCCAAATAGCCGCAGCAATAGAAAAGGCATCCGGGAGGCAGCCGGTTGTATGGCTTAATTTTGCCTCTGATTCTGGCTGCACGGAATCTTTGATTAAGGCGACATATCCGAATGCGGCAGAGATAGTGCTTGATGTTCTAAGCGTTGACTACAATGAGACAATAATGGCTGCAGCAGGAAAGCAGACAGAGGAGATAAGGGAGAAATCAAGAAAGGCAGGCGGCTATATACTTATAGTTGAAGGCGGGCTGCCGACAAAAAAAGGGCACGGCATGATCGCAGGCAAGGAGATGATAGACGTGCTTAAGGAAATGTCAGGGCCTGCAGTTGCGGTTATAGCAGTTGGAAGCTGCGCTACGTTCGGCGGCGTGCCTTCTGCGAAACCTAACCCTTCACAGATTGTCGGCGTGACAGAGGCGCTCAAAAGATCCGGCGTTAACAAGCCCGTTATTAATCTTGACCTTTGTCCTGTGAATGTCGAATATCTTGTTGCAGTGGTCGTCAATTATCTGATGCTTGGGAAGCTGCCTGACCTCGACAGTTTTGGAAGGCCTTTGATGTTTTACGGCCAGACAATTCACGAAAACTGCGAACGCAGGGCGCATTTTGACGCGGGCAGGTTTGTGGAAAAATTTGGTTCAAACGAAGAAGCCCTCGGATACTGCTTGTATAAAATGGGCTGTAAAGGCCCTATGACTTATTCGGCATGCCCGAAGGTCATGTATAACGATAGAATAAGCTGGTGTGTTAAGGCCGGCGGGCCATGCATCGGATGTGCTGAACAGGGCTGGCCTGATAAATTCGCGGGTTTTAATGATAGACTCCCGGATGTAAAAATGGCAGGCATGCAGGCAACAGCCGACAAGATCGGCGCTGTTGCTGCCGCTGCTACCGCAGTTGGCATTGCAGCTCATGCCATAGGCTCTGCAGCATCAGGCAGAACCAAAGAAGAAAAAGAGGGAGGTAAAAAATAATGGCAAGGATAACTATAGACCCTTTTACTAGGATAGAAGGACATTTAAGAATAGAGGTTGAGGTTGAAGGCGGTAAGGTAAAGGATGCATGGACATCCGGCACATTGTTCAGGGGATTTGAGATAATCTTAAAGGGAAGGGACCCGAGAGACGCATGGCAGCTAACGCAGAGGATCTGCGGCGTATGCCCGACTTCTCATGCGCATACATCCTCGATAAGCCTGGATGATGCGTTTAAAGTAAAACCGCCGGACAATGGAAGGATACTCAGGAATATTATAGAAGGCTGTCAGTTCGTTCATTCGCATATTCTGTGGTTCTATCACCTTGCAGCGCTCGATTATGTTGATGTTGTGTCAGCGCTTAAGGCTCAGCCAAAAGAGGCATCGCTGAAGCAGGTGCAGGCAAAGCTCAAAGCGTTTGTAGAATCCGGGCAGCTCGGTCCCTTTGCAAATGCATACTGGGGACATCCCGCATACAAGCTTCCTCCTGACATAAATCTCCTTGCGGTCGCTCATTATCTTGAGGCGCTGGATATGCAGGCAAAGGCATCTCACCTGAGCGCGCTCTTTGGCGGCAGGATGCCGATGACTATGACAAGCCCTCCCGGAGGCACAACACATGTGCCGAGCGTAGATGACATGGCTAATTACCTGTTCAGGCTAAAGGAACTGCAGAACTGGATAGATAATGTGTATATCCCTGACGTGCTTGCTGTAGCTCCATTTTATCTTGATTACGCAGGCATCGGAAAAGGCCCTTCAAATTTCCTCTCATGGGGGGTTTTTGAGGACGCCTCATTCGATCCCAAAAAGAGGCTTCTGCCGAGCGGCGTGATATTTGCCAAGGATTTTCCAAAATTGCATGACGCAAAGGCTGAAGACGTAACCGAGCACACCACGCGCGGCTGGTATAAAAATGCAAAGCCCTTAAATCCAAGCGTAGGCGTAACCGATCCTGAATATACAGGATATGACACAAACAAAAAATATACATGGGCAAAGGCGCCAAGGTATAACGATAAGCCTATGGAGACCGGAGCGCTTGCAAGGATGCTTGTTGCATACCTGTCCGGACAGCCGACCGCGAAGAAGCTAATTGACAACACATTAGCTGCGATAGGCCATGCGGGAAAGCCGCAGGTGCTTTTTGGCGTAGTCGGAAGGATTGCGGCGCGCGCGCTTGAATGCAAGATGGTCGCTGATAATATGTATAAATGGGGGCTTGATGTTATAGAGAATATCAAGAAAGGAAAAGCCGATGTTTTTACGCCTTATGAAATTCCCGACAAGGCAAAGGGGGCAGGCCTATGGGAAGCTCCGAGAGGGGCATTAGCGCACTGGGTGGATATTGACGGCAAGAAGATTAAGAACTATCAGGTCATTACCCCTACTGCATGGAACGTAGGGCCGAGAGACGATAACGGCGTAAGAGGCCCCATAGAAGAAGCGCTTATCGGCACGCCCGTAGCTAATCCGGATAAGCCTCTTGAGATATTGAGAGTTGCCCATTCATTCGACCCATGCCTTGCATGCACGGTCCACGTGATACATCCGGAATCCAACAGGATAATGGAATTTAAGGTGTCATGAGGGGGATGAAATGGAAAAAGAATTGAGATATGAATGGAACCTATCATACAGGATTGAGCATTGGGTCAGGGTTATCGCAATAGCTGTGCTTGTGTTTACGGGGTTCTATATACACCGGCCGTTTATAGCCGGAGGCCCCGGCAGCTTTCTGATGACGTGGATGAAATTTTTTCATTCGGTTGCAGCCTATGCGCTTGTGCTTGGACTTGTGATTAGGATATATATGGCGTTTAACTCTACCTTTAAAAAAGACTGGGAGGAGTTCAGATTAAGAAACTTAAAGAATTTCCCTGAGATGATCGGCTATTACCTTTTCATAAAGGGGTCGCATAGAGAATACAAAAAATATAATCCGCTTGAGGCGCTCGAGTATCTTTTTTTCGGCGCTCTGATTGTCTTCGCGGCGTTCACAGGCGCGGCCCTTTATAAAGGCATGGCCTTCGGTTTTATTAATGCCGAAGCGTCTTTCAGATGGGTAAATACCCTGCTCGGCGGAGAATCCTACACAAGGATATGGCATTTCCTTACAATGTGGGTCTTTATTATCTTTGCCGGAGTTCACGTATATATGGCCCTTTTGCAATCAGCGGTTAATAAAGACAGGACATTTATGTCGATATTTACCGGTTACAAGTTAAAAAAGAAGGCATCCTGATTCAGGAAAGGTGAATCGCCGAAGGGTGATGCGGAGATAATTTTTCTCTATATCACCCCTTTTTCTGAAACCATTAACGTATATGAATAAACCAAAAGTGCTTATTCTCGGAGTAGGCAATCTCCTGCTCACGGATGACGGTTTCGGCGTTCATCTGATTAAATCATTTGACGGCGCTTCTCTCCCTGAAAATATTCAGATGCTTGAGGCAGGCACTGTCAGCCATCAGTTAATTCTGCTGTTTCGTGAAATTGATTATCTAATTGTCGTAGATACCGTTGATGCCGGAGACGCGCCGGGAACAATATTCAGGTTTTCTCCTGACGATATGAGTTTCGAGACAGAACAGAAATTGTCGCTTCACCAGATGAGTCTTATAGATGTGCTGCAGATGGCTGAGATGACGGGAGCAAAACCAAAAACCGTAATTTTTGGAGTACAGCCAAAGGATGTTGCTTCATGGGGACTTGAACTCTCCGAGGAAGTGAAGGCAGCTATTCCTAAAGTTAGGGAGTTGATATCCAGAGAGCTTAAAAATATAAATGCCGTTAACGATGGTGTGGTATAATTCAGGCGGAGAAAGAAAATGTGCCTCGCGGTTCCATCTAAGATAATAAATATTCAGGATATGAATGCTACGGTAGATGTGTATGGCGCCCAGCGCGATGTAAGCCTTCTTCTTATGCCCGAAAAAGCGGCGATAGGCGATTTTGTTCTTGTGCACGCAGGGTTTGCCATACAGAGAATAGATGAGGACGCTGCGGAAGAAGCATTGATGTATTTAAGGCAGATTATCAAAGAAACAGGAGATGATTTATAATCGAAGCTCCTAAAGTTATAATTTGGGGTTGACAAGACCTCATCAATAGATAATATACTATCAACAGAAAACTCGTCGGTATTTGTAATCCGATTACAGGGAGGTGAAAACGAAAAAGGTTAAAGCGTAATTTCTTTTCTTAGGTTTTGTGGAATAAGTAAAATAAACGGGGAGGAATAAATGAAGAAAGTTTTAGTTTTAGCGATTGCAGTAGCGTTTGTATTTGCCGGTTATCTTGCCTTTACCGCAGTTGATTCCAAGACACCCGCAGTCGTAGCTGGAAGCAAGACATATTCGGGCACCCTCTATGTCGCAGGTATGGGCGGACACTTCGCAAAGGCAGATGTAACAATTGACCCTAACGATGCTCAGAACCCGATAAAGGTTACAAACCTTGACAGGATTGTTATCGGAGATAAAGCCACCCATCCCACACACGACGCGAGGGTTGATTCAAACGATAAAAATATTCTTATGTGGTCCACATTCAAGGCTGACAAAAGCGGAATGCTTCATGTCGGCAAATCCAATATTTCAACAGGAGAAAAGATAACTGACGTAACAATAGGCATTGACAAGAGGGCAAAGGGCCCGGCTCCTATGTATTGCGCTTCAGGACAGTCAAAAACAGCCTTTATGCCTATGACAATGGCCGGAGAGGCATATATTGACGTTTTTGACAAGGCAACTATGAAGCACAAACACCGTGTATTCCTTGACAGCATTGGATACAAAAAGGGCACATATCAGTTCTTCCATGGAATTAACAGCCCTGACATGAAGCAGATGCTTGTTGCTGTTAACATGCTTGGCGCGAAAGGAAAACCATCGGGACAGGTAGAGCTTGTGCTTCTGGACCTTGCAGAGCTTGAAAAGGGCAAGGTAAAAATGATTGCGGGCAAGACGCTTACAGGCGAGCCCGGCAAGACCATTACTTTCAGGCCGTCATTCACCGCTGACGGCAAATACATCCTCCAGTCAGGCAGGGACAGAATGTATCTTCTTAATGCAAAGACGCTTGAGCTTCTTGATGAAGAGATGATGATGGGCGCCGTTGAAAACCATGATGTAATCCCTACTCCGGACGGCAAATATGCAGTTCTTACTCTTAGAGAGACCTTTGCCGATAAGAAAGAAGGCCCCGGCGTAACAGACGGAACCGTTCTTCTCTATGACGTTACGGCAAAGAAGATAGTCGGAAAGTCAGCTTCGACCTGTTTAGCATGTCACGAGAAAATGGGCTTAAAGGGCAGCGCAGTTCTCTGCGGCCTTGACGCTAACTGGAAATAAGCAGAAGCCAGACTTTAATTTATAAGTTTAAAAATGTTAGTATAGAGCGGGCATTGAAAGATGCCCGCTCTTTTTTTACATTGATTTGGAATTAATGACTAATTTTAACTTTATAACGGTAGCCTTAAGAAATCTTAAAAGGAAACCCTTCAGAACAGGGGTGCTGGTCTTTTCTATTGCGCTTCTTGTCTCTCTTTTGATATTTGCATCTTCCTTTGTAGTAAACGTAAGTTCGAGCCTTAAAAAAGCATCAGACCGCCTTGGAGCCGATTTGATTGTTATCCCTGTCGGCGCCAGCAGATATGCCGAGGCGTTTTTGCTCGAGTCAAAAAACGCAGCGCCTTATTATATGGAGAAAAACGTTATAGATAAACTTAAGAAAGTGAAAGGAATAGAGTCTTTGACATATCAGACATATCTCTCCACAATCGCGGGTGTCTGCTGTGATGTTGAGGCAACACAGATCGTAGCGTTTGATCAGGATTCGGATTTTATTGTGAAGCCGTGGCTGAAAAAAGCGATTGGCCGCGAGCTTAAAAAAGGGGAGGCCATCGCCGGATACGAAACGAATTTTAATCTCGGAGTAGAGCTCCTCGATGTTGAGGCAACCCTTTTTAATAATAAATTTAAGGTGGTAGGCGTGCTTGAGAAAACAGGGACGGGCCTTGATAACGCGCTGTTTATGACAGAAGAGGATCTCAGGGGAATAATAAGCGGCGGCAACTCCCCATTAAAGGAAGAGAAATTATCTATTATATTCACCAAAGTAAAGAAGGGGTTTGACCCGTATAAGGTAGGAAGGGACGTGGAGGGGAATATATTGGAAGTTGACGTTGTTGCAAGAAACGATATGGGCAAGGAAATACTTAATACGCTGAAAGATATCAATAAGATTTTTCTGATGTCAATTATCATGGCATCGCTGTTGTCGATCTTGCTTGTCTGGGCAATATTCTCTGCAATAGCAAATGAACGCTCAAGAGAAGTCGGCATCATGCGCGCCATAGGAGCGAAGAAGTCCCATGTGGTGAGGCTTTTTATTTTTGAGATTTTTATTCTAGGGGTTGTAGGCAGCCTTATCGGCATAGCAGCAGGCACATCTCTTTCCATGTCGCTTGCAAAAGGTTTTACTCTTATTAAAAACGTATCAGCCGGACTTACATTGATGCAGCACACAGGAATAGCCTTTATGGGGTTCATCGTTGGAACGTTTATTTGCATATTAGGCGCTCTTGTGCCGATCAACAGGATAAAAAAATTAGAGCCGCTGCTGGCAATCAAGGAAGGGTAATTTGTCGCAGATAGAACTTATAGATATTGCCAAGATCTATCCGGTAGGTGATTTAAACATCACTGCCGTTAACAGCGTTTCATTAAAAGTGGAAAAGGGTGATTTTTTGTCAATAGTGGGCCATTCAGGTTCCGGCAAAACAACATTAATCTCAATTGTCGGCGGGATAATAAAGCCTACATCAGGCAAGGTATTATTTGACGGCACGGATATATGCGTTCTCAGTGATGAAAAATTGTCCGAATACAGAAACGGGAAAATCGGTTTTATGTTTCAGTTTTCAAGTCTGCTGCCTATTCTTACTGCAAAGGAAAATGTGCTTCTGCCATGCCTGTTCGGTTCAGGGAAGGAATCGGATAACGGGAAAAAGGCAGAGGAATATCTTGAAATGGTTGGGATCGGAGACAAGATAAATGCGTATCCTTCGCAGCTTTCAGGAGGACAGCAAAGAAGAGTTGCGATTGCGCGGGCCTTAATGAATGACCCCGGTGTAATACTTGCGGATGAGCCGACAGGAGATCTCGATGAAGAAACAGAGGCTGAAATAATGGGATTGTTTAAAAAACTCAATAAAGAGAAACACATCACTTTTGTCCTGATAACTCACAGCCTTGAACTGGCAGGACAGGCGCAGAGGCATCTAAGGATGAGCCGCGGCTCGCTCACGGAAATTTAACCCTTCTTTTGATTGACAGTTTCAGATTTTTTCTGTTATGTTTTATGAATGAAAAGTTCTATTTCTTTTGTTTTTTTCCTTATCTGTATTTTTTTTGTTGAAATCGCACATGGCTTTGATATAAAAGGCCTCCAGCCCGTCGGCCCTTACGGAGTTTTTTCAACCTTCAGCACAGACAGCCCTCCAAAAGGGAAATCTGCTATTGGCGTTGGGGCTGAGAAATCGAGGGCACCTGATTTTTACAGGTATATGTTTCAGTATTCATACGGCATAACTAATAACATGGAATTTATTACGGCCGTGCCTTATGTTGACAGGTGGCAGAATACCGAAACGGGGTTTGAGGATATTGCCCTTGGGATAAAACACAGGTTTATTGATGAGGGCAAATACGGGCCTTCAGTGGCATATATAGTTAAGGCCTCTGTCCCATCAGGAAAAGATGAGTTCAGCACAGACGGCAGCGCAGGCGGCGGACTTATTCTGAGCAAGAGGGTAGGCCCTGTAAGCGGGCACGTGAATATATTTTATGAAAGGCCAGGCAACGGGCGGCTGAATGATGAAAAAAGTTTTGCGGCAGGGTTTGATTTTTCGGCAACTCACAGCTCTAAAATACTCGGAGAGATATACGGTAGAAGCAGCCATTACGCAAGCGGGATAGATCAGATTGAAGGACGATTTGGATATAGGTTTGCGACAACAGATTATTTGTTTACAACAATCGGAATAGGGTTTGACCTTAAAAACCGAAGCCCTGAATACAGGCTTATGTTATCGATAGCAGTGCTTCTGCCCGTAGAAAAAAAGACGATAAGGAAAGTATACGACGAGGAGGAAAAATAAGGGACAATGTTTGATATAGGAATGCAGGAACTGATAGTTATATTCATAGTAGCGCTCCTTGTCTTTGGGCCCAAGCGTCTCCCTGAACTCGCAAGAACAATAGGGAAAGGGGTTGCTGAGATCAAAAAGGCGATGTACGGCGTTAAGGAGCAGATGGATGCGGAACTGCACGAGATAAAAAATCCTCCGATAATATCGGGGCTGGATGAGCCTGAGAGCGGAAAAAAGAAAACGCCCGATACGGCTGCCGAGCGAAAAACCAACCAGGAAGAAAAATAAACCCTGTTAGAATGACTGCATTTTACAAAGGAGCAAGATAAGTGGAAGACGAAAAAATGCCCCTCATAGAGCATCTTGGCGATCTGAGAAAAAGGATAACCATATCTGTGGCCGCGTTGCTTATTGCGTTTGTAATCGCATTTAATTTTTCTGAAAACATTTTCAGAGCTGTAATGTTTCCTCTTAAGTACACAGTAGCCTTTTCCTTAGAAAATCCTTTTATAAATATAGTTCCTCAGGAAAAACTTTCGCAGGCCACAAAGCTTGTGTTCCTTGCCCCAGCCGAGGCCTTCTGGATGAGCATGAAGATATCTTTTGTGGCAGCCCTGTTGCTTTCCCTGCCTGTAATACTTTCCCAGTTGTGGAAATTTGTATCCCCGGGCCTTCTTCCGAGGGAAAAAAAATACGTGCTTCCTTTTGTTGTTTCAGGGACAACTCTTTTTCTGGCAGGAGCCGCATTCTGTTTTTTTATAGTCCTTCCGTTTGCGATGGGATTTCTTGTGTCATATAACGTAGGCGATGTCCTGATGCCCATGCTGTCCGTGGGGCAGTATGTGGACTTCTGCCTTAAATTCATACTCGCATTCGGAGCTGTTTTTGAAACGCCCATTGTAATAATCTTTCTCACGCGCATGGGCATTGTCACCACGAGAACGCTCGCGAAGAACAGAAAATATGCAGTCCTGATAGCCTTTATCTTAGCCGCTGTGCTGACTCCTACTCCAGATGTATTTAACCAAACGTTGATGGCCGTTCCCATAATAATACTTTACGAAGTGGGAATTTTTGTTTCATGGATTTTTCTGAGGAAGAAGAAAACGGATGCCGGTTAGCAGCGTAAGAGGGAAGAGCCTTAAGGCTGTCGCATATGATATAGCGGAAGGTTATGTTACGGTCAATCCGTTATTTCTTAAACCTCTCGATGCCGATGCGCTTAAAGGATTATATCACGAGATAACGCAGGTGCAGATATTAATCCGGGGCGAGAAATTCCCTGTCAGTGATTTACAGGCCGTAAGGATGCGGAATGTGAAACTGCAGAGACTGTATTCTTCCCAGATGATAATCAAAAATTTTGCAAGGGAACGGCGGATAATAATTATATAACCTCTCGTGTAAATGGCAAAAATAGGAATATCTCAGCAGGAGGACTCAAATTGACAGGCAAAAGGAGTTATGATAGGTTTGAGTATGGAACTGTCTGATGACGTAAAAGCGGCAAAAGAGGTAATTAACGCGCTTCTTAAGGCTAAGAAAACATTCAGGATGTATCCTGAGACTAACCCCATGTATTTAAAAACGATACAGGATACACATGGGAAATTCAGGAACTTTTTTGATTACAGGGATGAGTTGCCTCTTAAAATAAAACAGAATGAGCTGTTCTTGGATTCCGAACCAATATATCAAAACCCTCAAAAAGACGACAACCTTGCCCTCTTTTTCTTTAAAGACGGGCTGAGAGAGCTAACCTTCAAGAAAGAGTTTTCTCTTAAGGAGCTCGAGGAATTCATGAAGATCCTCACGGTTGATTACGACAAAGAAGTTGTTGACGATGATGTTGTCACGCTTTTATGGGAGAGAGATTTTCAGAATGTCAAATATCATGTTGACGAGGCTTTTCTCGTAGAAGATGAGGGTTATGAGTCCCAGGCAGTGGACAATGTAAAGGGCAATGCGCCTGAAGCCGATGACCTGACGCGCGCTTATGAAGACGCTTTTACGGAAGAAAACGTTAAGGACGTCCTGATAGTCCCCCTCACGAACAAAGATCTGCATGCCCTTGTGAAAGAACTCGAAAAAGACGCTTATGACAAGATGGATAAGCTTATTGAGATCATGTTTGAGCTTTTCTATCAGGCCGAGACCAAGAGCGATTATGAAGATGTGGTTCATTTTCTTAACAGCGCCGTAGAGGTTTCGATAGCGCATGGGAATCTTGATGCGGCGATAAGCATCTTAAGAAAGATAAAGGATATCGTCGCTGATGAGTCTGTATCAGATAACGTTAAAAAAAATCTGAATCTGGTTTTTTCCTTTCTCGGTTTTGATACAACGGTAAAACTTTTCGGAGAGTTTCTCGACAGCGGTGTCGAAATAGACGAGAAAGCTCTAAACGAATATATGGCGTTTCTCGACAAGAACGCAATCCAGCCGTTTATGACTATACTTGGCGAATTAAAGACCATTCCCGCGAGAAAAAATGTTATCAATGTCCTGATAGCTTTAGGAAAGAAAGACATACAGAGCCTTGCCAAAGGATTGTATGATTCGAGGTGGTATGTCGTCAGAAATATAATATATATTCTGGGGAAAATCGGAGACAGAAGGGCCACAGATTATCTTCTCAAGGCGGCGCATCACAGCGATATAAGGGTCAGAAAGGAAGTAATAAAGGCTCTCGGGGAGCTCGGCAGCGAGGGAGTGGTGCCCACCTTAAGAGATTGTCTTAACGATCCTGAAGCGCAGATAAGGACTTCAGCCGCAAGGGCGCTCGGCAATATCCATTCAATATCCTCCAAGAGCGCAATACTTAAGAAGATCACTGACGCAGATTTCATGAAAAACGATTTCAATGAAAAAAAAGAATTCTACGAAGTCCTCTCGCACTGGAAAGATAATGATATTGTCGAATTATTGATAAAAACCCTGAAGAAAAAATCTTTTTTCAGGAAGGCGTTGAATGATGAAAACCGGGCCTGCGCAGTTTATGCCCTCGGATTAATGGGCAACAAAGACGCGCTGCCGCTGCTGTATAAATTGAAAGATTCGAATAACAGGCTCTTAAGGGAGCATACATATACCGCGATCAAGAGGCTGGAATATGCATAGCAAGGAAGACCTCGCTATAACGGCAAAGGACATTATAAACCAGCTTGCGGTCATTATAAGAACTGCCGCTATCCACGACCCCGGCAATGTTGCGGTTACAACAGCCATAGATAAGCTTATCGCAATCATAAATCCGCTTGTATTGGAAGGGGAATTGATACTCGAACTCAGGGGAGAATTTTTCTACATAGGAGAAGCCAGAATAAGATATTCGCTCGAATATCTGCCTAATTTCGATTTTCTCGTCAGAGAATTTAAACGCAGGGGGCTGGGCAGCGTAATATTTAAGGGGATATTAAAGCCCTCAGACATGCAGGCGTTTTTAAAGGCCTTCATATCGTCAGGCCCTTCTCCCGACCCGTTTGAAACCCTTACAGAGGGAATTTCCGAGGCTGATGGCCTGGGTATCGGGAAATTGAGGAGGATCAGGGACGAGGCAGAGGGCGGGGGAACGCAGGATATTCGCAGGGAAGTAAAAAAATCATATTTTAACGCGGTCTCATTCACAAGAGGGGTTATAACCAAGATAAAATCAGGCGAAAAGGTAAGCATAAAAAAAGCCAAGAGGGTCGTGGAGTCAATGGTTGATTTGATACTCGAAGAAGAACAGCTCTTGCTCGGCATGACCGCCATAAAAGATTATGATGAGTATACGTATCATCATTCGGTTAATGTAAGCATATTGTCGGTCGCGCTCGGGCAGAGATTAGGATTAAGCAAAAAGGCGCTGACAGAGCTGGGCCTGGTTGCCTTATTTCACGATATAGGCAAGATAGAGATCCCCAGCGAACTTCTAAACAAGCCTACCAGCTTCAGTGATGAGGAATGGAACATAGTGAAAAAACATCCGTTCTGGGGGGTTAAGGCGATATTACGGCTCAGGGGCTTTGATGCAACCTCGATAAGGGCTGCTATTGTTGCCTTCGAGCATCACATGAACTATGACTTTTCGGGATATCCGACAACAAGAAAGCCGATAGAACTGGATTTCTACAGCAGGCTTATAGGCCTTGCCGACCAGTATGACGGTATGACTTCATCGAGGGTATATTCGAGAATCCCCATGCCGCCAGACAGGGCGTTGAGCCTGATGATGGAGAGGGCGGGGACGCAGCTTGACCCGATACTTTTTAAATTTTTCATTAACATGATAGGGGTTTTTCCTGTTGGAACGCTTGTGATGCTCGACACAAAAGAGCTCGGACTCGTTTATCAAAGTGATGCCGTATTTTTGGACAGGCCCAAGGTGCTTGTTATCATGAATGATAAAGGCGAAAAAATCAGCGGTCATGTTGTCGATCTTTCGGAAAAAGATTCTAACGGCAAATTTCTCAGGTCAATCGTCAGGACAATGGATCCGAATAAGTACAGGATAAATCTTGCGGAATATTTACTTTAAACATGAAATAATCGAGGAGGTGATTTTGTGAAGATAAGAAAAGTCACAAAGAAGACTGCAATGACCTGCAAGTGCAAAAGCTCCTGCTGAATAAGCAGCCGAATCCAAACGTAATTTAGCCGTTATCTCTTTTTTATCAGGGAGTAGTTTTATTGCGCTCATTTTGCAACTACAATTTTCAGGAGAAAAATAGCGAGAGGAGAATCCGAATGGCAGAGACAAAAAATATTGAAGTCTTGATGGAGGAGAAGAGGACATTCCCACCGTCAAGGGATTTCAGCGCGAAGGCTCATGTTAAGAGCATGGATGAGTATGAAAAGCTCTACAAAAGGTCTGTTAAAGATCCTGAGGGGTTCTGGGCCGAAATGGCTGAAAAACATCTGACCTGGCATAAGAAATGGGATAAGGTTCTTGAATACAGCTTTGAAAAACCCGAGATAAAATGGTTTCAGGGAGGCAAAATTAATGTTTCATATAACTGTCTTGACAGATTTATAAATAGCCCTGTAAGAAACAAGGCCGCGATAATATGGGAGGCGGATGACGGCGGTTATAAGACATATACATATCAACAGCTTTATTATGAAGTCAATAGATTTGCCAATGTCCTGAGAAAACACGGTGTCAAAAAAGGCGACAGGGTAACGATTTATTTGCCGATGATTCCCGAGCTTGCGATCTCAATGCTCGCATGCGCAAGGATAGGGGCTATTCACAGCATAGTATTCGGAGGTTTCAGCTCGCAGGCTTTAAAAAACAGGATTCAGGATTGTGAATCAAAACTTGTTATCACTGCTGACAAGGGCGTGAGAGGCGGAAGAATGGTTCCCCTGAAGGCAAATGCGGACGCTGCATTACCTGAATGCCCGACAGTTGAAAGGATGATAGTCGTAAAAAGAGTTGACGGAATCGACATGGAGCCAAACAGGGATTTCTGGTGGAACGAAGAAATGAATGCCCCTGATATTTCGAATTACTGTGAACCCGAGCAGATGGATGCGGAAGACCCCTTGTTCATACTCTATACATCCGGTTCAACGGGAAAACCCAAAGGCGTCCTTCACACAACAGGCGGCTACCTGCTTTTTACAAATCTTACGTTCAAATGGATATTCGATTATCATGAGGAGGATATACACTTTTGCACTGCGGACATAGGCTGGGTCACAGGGCACAGCTATATTGTTTACGGTCCCTTGTCTGCAGGCGCAACAAGCCTCATGTTTGAAGGCATCCCCACATATCCTGATGCAGGCAGGTTCTGGAGCATAGTTGACAAACATAAGGTAAATATCTTTTATACCGCGCCCACTGCAATTAGGGCCCTGATGAGAGAGGGCGAGCAATGGGTAAAAAATCATGACCTTTCATCCCTCAGGGTTTTAGGCTCGGTAGGAGAGCCTATCAATCCTGAGGCATGGATGTGGTATCACAAGCATATAGGGAAGGGAAAGCTTCCTATAGTTGATACATGGTGGCAGACAGAAACAGGCGGCATTCTAATAACGCCATTGCCCGGCGCAATGACATTAAAACCCGGCTCCGCGAACAGGCCTTTCCCCGGAGTTGTCCCGAGGGTTTTAAAGGAAAACGGCTCGCCTGCAGGCATAAATGAAGGCGGGTATCTTGTCATAGAAAAGCCCTGGCCCGGCATGATAAGGGGAACCTACGGGGACCCTGAAAACAAGCGCATGAAAGAGGTATATTTCTCGCGGTTTGCCGGAAAATACCTGACAGGAGACGGGGCCCGGGTTGATGAAGACGGCGATTACTGGCTAATGGGAAGGATAGATGATGTTATTAATATATCCGGCCACAGGCTCGGCACGGCAGAAGTCGAATCAGCCTTGGTGAGCCACGAGGCTGTTGCAGAGGCAGCGGTTGTAGGTTTTCCCCATCAGATTAAAGGCGAGGGCATTTATGTTTATGTAACCCTTAAAGACGGACAGAAGCCGTCTGAAGACCTCAAGAAAATACTCCTCGGCCATGTAAGGACTGTCATAGGGCCTATTGCAACGCCTGATAAACTCCAGTTTGCGCCCGGCCTTCCAAAGACCCGAAGCGGCAAGATAATGAGGAGGATACTCAGGAAAATTGCCCATGGCCAGATCGAAGACCTCGGCGACACGTCAACATTAGCAGACCCTTCTGTTGTTGACAATCTGGTGAAAGGGAGATTGTGATAACTATTTCAACAGGCGCAAAAAATAAAATAAATTATTGCAAACGCCTTTTTTCTGTGATAGGGTTACAGAAAAGAGGAGGTGATGCAAGATGAAGATTCTAAGAGTAGCATTACTGTCGTTAGTAATTCTCGGATTGATTTTCTCAGTTGCCTTTGCAATGAAACACCGGCCGGAAGAGCGCGGGAAAGCCCTTTTTAAGGATCCTAAGGCTTTTGGAGGGTCAAAGGCATGTAATGAGTGCCACAAAAATGGCGAAGGTGTGGAAAAGGCCGGCACTAAGAAAGAGTTTAATATCATGGGCAAGAAACAAAAAAGCCTTGAGGAGGCCGTGAATTTCTGCATTGTTAATGCCAGTAAGGGAAAGGCAATAGATGCCAAGTCAGCCCAGATGAAAGATATAACCGCATATATCAAGTCATTGAAAAAGAAAGCCGGCGGTTATTAAAATAGTTTAAAAAGGAGAGCAATGGAAATTGCTCTCCTTTTTAACTTTATTGGAGCCGAATGCCTACATTTTTTTTAAAGTCTATTCTATCTTTATTCATGATAGCCTCTACCCTTATCGCAATGTTCACTATGTTCGAGGTATTCGGGAAAAATGAGAAGAGATTTAATATCGAAAAACTTAAAAAAATACATAAGATAAACGGCGTTATATATTTTTTGCTTTTTATTGTCATTGCCTATTTCTGCCTGAACTTTGTCATGGGCACAAAAACAGAGCTTTCGTCGCGAGGCGCATTTCACAGTGTTTTTGCAATCGCAGTAATATCGCTCCTCGGGCTTAAAGTCTCTTTCGTAAGAATATACAGGCAATTTTACAACAAGGTTCAGGCCCTAGGCCTTTTAATAGCATTGACTACCTTTGGGATGTTCGGCGTGTCAGGCGGATATTATCTTCTTGTGACTAAATTCGGAACCGATAAGACATTTAACATAGCCGATAGATATAAAAAGGAGACCGCAGTAAAGAGCGGTATGTTTACTGTTAAAACAGATGCTGAGAGCATTAGCAGAGGAAAAGACTTATACGAGTCCAAATGCTATTTCTGCCACGATGCTTACAGCAATAAGGCGAAAGTTGGCCCGGGGCATAAAGATATTCTTAAAAACCCGAGCCTCCCCGTGAGCGGAAAACCTGCGACTCCTGAGAATGTTGCCAATCAGATAAAAAATCCATACAAAGACATGCCTTCGTTTTCATATCTCCCTGATGAGGATGTGCAGAGCTTAGTCGCATTTTTAAGTACACTTTAAGAGGTAGAAGATGTCAGAGAAAGTCATTATCCGTCAAAAGAGAAACTATGAAACGAATTATATGTCGCTCGACCCTGATGAACCGGGATCGGATAAACCTCGCCCGGTGCGGAACATTCAGGAGTTGACTCCTTACGGCATGGTTCTGGCCGGTCTCGGAACATGCACAGCCTTCGTCGTGAACACGTACGCGGAACATCACGGCATCGCAGTCGACGCCGTGGAATTGAAATTAAGCTATCAGCGGACATTCAAGGAGGATTGCGAGCACTGCGAAGAAATCGACAAATATGAGGAAATCATCAAGATGGAAGTAAGTTTTGAAGGCAGTCTTACTTCGCAGGAGCGGGATAAACTTTTCAAGATTTCTTTGCACTGTCCTGTCCATAAGATGCTGAAAAGCGGGATAAAAGTAAAATCGCAGCCGGTGCTGCATGCTGTGAAATAACTGATTGGAGAAAAGATATGGACATGGGTATGGTCGGCCTGGGTCGAATGGGAATGAATATGGCGCTGCGATTGCTGCGTGGAAGGCACCGCATCGTCGCGAACGATCGTTTGCCTGAAAAAGTCGACGAGATCGTCAAAAATGGGGCAAAGGGCGCTTACTCGCTGGAGGAGTTAGTCAAAAAAATAAAGCGGCCCCGTGTCATATGGTTGATGCTGCCCTCAGGCACGCCGACCGGCGACACTATCGAAACTCTCAGGGCGCTGCTTGGAAAAGGCGATGTCATTGTTGACGGGGGAAATAGCTTTTATGGAGATGATATCCGGCGTGAACAACTCTTGGGTTCCGTCGGGATTAACTATATCGATGTCGGCGTTAGCGGCGGATTATGGGGCCTCAAAATAGGATATTGCCTCATGGTCGGGGGAGATAAAAAAATTTACAAGCGCTTGGGGCCTCTATTTAAGACGCTCGCTCCAAGGGACGGCTATCTTTACTGCGGGAGTGTAGGGGCCGGGCACTTCGTGAAGATGGTGCACAACGGCATCGAATACGGTATGATGGCGGCATACGGCGAAGGATTCGATATCCTGAACGCATCTCCCTACGGCGGCAATCTCAATTTCGCAAAGGTTGCGCACCTCTGGAATCAGGGGAGCGTCGTCCGCTCATGGCTCCTTGAGCTTGCTGAACGCGCATTCAAAAGGGATCCCAAGCTCTCAAAGATCGAAGGATATGTAGATGATTCCGGAGAGG